>OCTX012128363.1_pt1 | contig 41017 bp, 39 predicted proteins | sample 1539691 | NCBI WGS metagenome assembly OCTX01 (sample SAMN02144231, study PRJEB22623) | gut metagenome | biome: sheep rumen | host: Ovis aries | place: New Zealand
CATAAATGAAAACGATTCTATGGGTATAGATAGTTCAACATACCTTGTGAATGTTGATTGGTTAAACCAGTTGTAACATATATAATAATACGGTGCGGAAAGAGGTTTGGGCAACATCGCAACACGAGTTTAATTGTTACTTGAGTACGCACCCTTTATATTGATTAAGATATGAAAACAGAAAAAGGATATTCAGATATATATGAGTTATTTCAGGAGTTTAACACAACTACAATTACTGTTTCTGATTTTGGAATAGTGGCTGATGGTAGTTTAGTTGACTATATTCGTCTGACTGATGATGGAACAATTCAGATTTGGGCAGGTAACCCAAATACTGATAAGTATGCAGAAGAACTGAAGCTTAGTAACTCAGAAAGAAGAAAAGTATTTGAAGAAATACTTGAGAGCTTTTAGTAAAGATACCTTAAGAAGATTAAGATATGAGCAAATACATTGACGTAGGTAAATTAAAATATGAGATAGAAAGACGAAACCTCTCTAACCGTTATATAACAACGGAAGGCTATGAGGAAGAACTTTATGAAATCATTGACTCTCTTGAAGAGGAGCAAGAAAGTGTTGCAGAAAGATTCGCAAGAATAGTTCGTGGGAATCTAATCGGAATAGATAAAGAGGTGCAACAAAAGTTTGAGAACCTTTACTTTGAAATTACAGGAAATAAAATGTACGGAGGATATAATGATTAAATACGTTGACACAGATAAATTGGTTAAATCAATAAACAATTATCAAGAAGGAGCAAAAGCAGCATTAAACCCAACAGATGGCTATGCCGATTACTATAAGGGAAAGATTGACGCTTGCAAAGATTTTCGATAAGTATGGCTATAATGAGGAAAACAAATGAAAGAAAAATACGAATTGATTGGTAGTGGTGATTCCGCTCACTTTATCAGAAAGTACAAGAAACACTGGTGGAGTAAGTGGCAGATCGAAATGGATGGTGCTACACCAAAAATCTATCCTGTAGATCAGGAGCACTGTAATCACAATTACGAGTTTGTTAAAATCATGTATACTGTATCATTTCCTGCTGGTGTTCCAATGCGTCTTATGAGATGTACGAAGTGCGGGCATGAAAGAGTTACCAGACTTTAACAAGAAAGGAGGACTAATATGAAAGCACCAGATAAGATTTATCTTTCCGTAAGAAAAGGAGAAGATTGGGCATATGCTATGTGGACTCAAAAAACTCCAGAAGAACAAAAATTTAGCGAACTTGATGAACATGAAGAATACATCCGCAAGGATGCTCTGATAGAATGGATAAATAAGATGTTACAAGACACGGCAGACCGTCTTGATTTCCGTGGCAATCAAGCCTTTGCACAATTACTCGATAAACTAAACTCAATGTAGATATGACTGATTTTGCAAAATTATATGTATACAGATGCAAGGATTGCAAATTCTGTTTGCCGTACCAGCATAAGCACGTTAAAAGACATTATTGCACAAAACAACTAATGGATGGGTGTGCACCAAGAACAGCGTCAGTCGCAGCAACAAAATGTGCTTGCGATAGATTCATAAACAGATGGGAAAAATGAGCCAGTCTTATGGCATCCGAAAGAGTAAAGCCTTACACCAGCATTATACTTGGAAAGGCGGAATGATGAAAGCGAAGATGCAATTCAAAACACTTGATGACTGCCTGGAATATATGGACAAACATAAGATTAACAAAGACAAGTTCCACCCGTATGTCTGCCCTGATTGCGGGATGTGGCATATAGGGCATAGTAAACATTAACCCAGCGAAAGCCTAAAAGAGAAAGAAGATGATTAGCGTAAAAGAACTAATGATTGGTGACTTGGTGAATTATCGTCCTGGATGGATTAACGAAGAAACAAACCAAGTAGAGTACGAAAGTGGCACTGGCTTCCCGGTGAGAATTGAAATGCTCTATTATAGTCACGGAGAAGGTCTTGTGCAATATAATGACGGAGAGAACGATGGAATAGAGGCTGCTGAATATGAACTATTCCCAGTCCCCCTCACGGATGAAATCTTGGAGAATAATTTCCCAGAACCGACAGATGGCATAACTTGGTATCCTGAAGATGGCGGCTTTAACTGCCACACTTATGTGCCAGATTGTGAAATCAATGCTTTTGGATTATTCAAGTATGTTCATCAGCTTCAACATGTTTTAAGGCTCTGTGAGATTAAAAAAGAAATAATTATTTAGTTATGGATAAAGAATTGGCAAAAGTCTTTACAACTGCCATTGTGAAATACATTGACAGTGAAAGATCAGAAGGCACTATGTGCTGTTCAAATGTTGAATGTGAAAGGCTTGAGAAAGCACTTGAGGAAGATGAATATAAGTATGTAGAAGCCTTTATCAATAAGAAGCTCTCAAGACTGACGGAGTTTGAGAAGAAAGTTGCGGATATAATTGATTTATGGCATGAGGATTATGTACAATGGAGTACACCAGGAGCGTCTGCACACAACTATCCAGACCAAATAAAACCGGATGCTGCCGAACTCCTTGCCCTAGCCCGTGAGCAATTCATCAAAGACGGATACATTATTGAGAAGAAAGCCTTTCATGATGCGGTGGAGAAGGTTGATCCAAAAGTGATGAAAGAGGTTTCTGACAATGTGGATAAGACAAAAGAAGGACTGACGGAATTGGAACAATGTCTATTTGACTATGGCAACGAAAGAGATATGTATGAGTATGACCCCACAAATGTTGCTAAACTTAATGAAAAGGTCATTGAACTCACTAAATTCTATGCTAATGTTCTTCTTACCATTGCGAAGAGAGAAATTCTAAAGGACTTGCCGAGGTGGAGAAAATGGGAGAATGGCGCTTGTGGCAACAGTGACAATATTCCAATTGCTATTGTGAAACGAGGAATTAATTACGAGCTTGCAAGTACACTTGGTATTCAAGGTGAGCGTTATATAATGCTCTCAGATCTTGAGAAATTACCAGGTTTTAATGAGGACGAGAAATGACTCAAATGGATTACCCTACATCTCTTGATGAGATAGACCAGTGGCTATTTGACTCCTTCGGGATTATTCCAGGAGCTTGTGCATCAACAGAGAATCTTAGATACACCACAGCGAGAATGGTTGCAGAAGCATTGTGGCCAAAAAGTAAGGAGGACAAGTAGTGGGATGTGACTGCTGTAGCAAATGGGATACTGAGCAAGACAAATGCACGGCTTCACTGAAATACCGTACAGGATTCTGTGATGTAACATTCCCTGGGGAAATCAAGGAAGGTCACGGGTCAAATTACACAAAACCTAAAAAGATGAGGAAAAGAAAATGAGTGATATTCTTACTTGGTCAATCTACTTAATACTAATAGTAATTGTATGTGTTTTGTTAAGAATTAGAGATAAAATTGATGATAAATGACACTTGAATTTAGAGATGAGTAAGATAGCAGAAAAATGATGTGATATGACTTACGAGGAACAAGCAAAAGAATTTACGAAAGCTCATGAGCAATTTTACGAGTTACAGATACTCCCTACCACGATAGCTAGGCAGCTGGAGGAGAACGCATACGCATGTGGTTGTAAAAATACCGAGAGAGCCCTTGCGCTTACCTGGCAGGACATCCGTATGATTGTCAAGATAGCCGATGACCTTCTGGACGATCCCAATGCGAGAGTGGCCTTCCAGAACCACAACGAGGAGTATTACTACAAGAGAGTGCTTGAGCAATATAATAATTCAAAGGATGAAGCCAATAGTGTCGATTAATGAGGTCTTCACCGACGAGACGTACACCAAGGAGATTAATGTCTTCGGTATCAAAATAAAGACCGTAGTCAAGACAGACAAGAGGTCTGAAAAGAAGGAATCTCCGATAGGCTTTCAGACGATGAACAATCTTTTAGATCATTATACAGATATTTAATAATGGCAAAAATCAAGATCATTCAGGTGACGTTTTCTGATTATGTAAAGAAAAACGCAAACACAACTTTAGTGTCAATATTCCTCGGCGAAAGCCTTGATCAGGCGTTAGAGGATGTCCCCAATGAGAGACCTTTATGGATAGACACAAAATATGTTCGTGCTGTGTCCGAACCGACGAAGGTAAAAGAGACTGGGGATGTCGTGTTCCAGATATATTTTGACACTTACGTCCAAAACGAGAACAACATGTGGATAAAGGGAGAGTGTTTCAAAGAGTTTATGGAGGCATGGATTGCGTCAGACTAAAAAGAGGGCTCTGCCGCCTTGACCTCAAGCCGTGCAAGGAGAACTGCCAGCTGAGGAAGACGAAGGAGGAACAACGGTTATATCTTGATGAGGCGAAGTCTAACAAGTGTCTATGGGAAATTGAGGTATGTAGGTCAATGGTAAAAAAATTGTCTGATAAATTTAAAGAATTGAAGAATATAAAATAAAGATTAGTTAACTATGCATGAATGGCACACCAATACAAGTAGAAATCCACTAACTCTCGTTAAAGAGTTCATGGGATTTGAGTTTGATACCGATTATGGCGGAAAACAAGAAGTGACTAAAGTTAGAATAACTGACAGGACATTCTCTAGTTCGGAGAGTGCCAGAAACTTTATCACGAGTACCAGTTATGGTGGAAATACCGCTTACATGGCGGCATGTGTTACCAAGAAACTATCAAAGGCATATCAGAATGCCTATACTATGTTTATTAGTAGATATAATGAGTATCTTGATTTTGAGAATAATCTCACTGTAGCTTATGGTAGGAAATCAGCTAAGGTTGCATGTCCATCTTGTGGCTCATCAATCAGCCTAAAGTATGGGCACAGATTCAAGGAGTGTCCAGTTTGCGGAAGCAAGAAGATTATCTCAGATTCAAGCTGGAAGACACTGGATACTAAACGTAAAATGGCAGAGAAGGCAGCTGAAAATCTTAGTAAGGAAGCTGAGAAAAATGATGTTACCTTTGTCTGTGGTATAGAATGGCATTGCTAAAATAATTTTATGAAAACAAGAGAACAAATACAACAAGAGGCCATTAATGAGGCTAAAGAACATAAGAGGCTTATATTAAGCTGGTCAACAGGAGTAGGAAAGTCTCTTGTTGGAATACGGTTATTTAATTATTTGTTTGGCAAAAACAGTAATGACAAGTTCCTTATTGTTGTAGCTGAGAGGGCACATAAACAAAACTGGAAAGAAGAGTTTGAGAAGCACCTTGGCAAGAATCAGGCTAAAGCTGTACTCAAGAATGTCACCATAGAGTGTTATGCGTCTTTAAAGAAGGTATGTGATACTCCATGGAAAGCCATAGTGTTTGATGAGGCGCATCACCTTAACAGTGAAATAAGACTTGAGCTCCTTTCTGTAATGAAAGCTGATTATGTAATATGTATGTCTGCTACTATGTCAGGAAGGAAATTCGGATTATTGAGGACTACTCTCAATATGACTTTTGGAAACTTTCTTATCAGTAAGATACGTCTACAAGATGCCATAGATAATGAGATACTTCCTGAGCCTGAGATTATAGCCATTCCAATGACACTATCTACAAGGCCAAATACCTGTACTTATATAAAAGAGTGGGGATCTAAGAATCTTAGAAAGGAGATACACTGTTACTATAAAGACAGGTTTACATATGCTGCTAACAGAAGATCTTATCCTCATTGTAAACTGGTTATTCATTGTAGTGAGCAGGAGAAGTATAATGAGCTTAATGCCGATTTTGAGTATTGGAAGAAACAGAGTCTAAGGAATCCTGGAAATGTGGCTCTTAAAAACAAATGGCTTCAGATAGGAAGCCAGAGAAAGAGATTTCTTGGAGAACTGAAGACTTCTGCGGCGTATAATCTCATTAAGAACATGGGTGATAAAAGGTTCATATGCTTCTGTACCTCTGTTATGCAGGCAGAAGCTCTTGGTGGTACACAGTGTATTCATTCAAAGAAACTCAATAACCAAAAGATTATCAATGACTTTAATGACAAGAAGACTTCCTCTATTTATGCTGTAGGTATGGGTCAAGAAGGCCTTAATCTTAGGGATATAGAGATTGGAATTATTGTTCAGCTTGATGGTGAGGAAAGAGGATGGATTCAAAAGAGTGGTAGAATATATAGGGCTGAACATCCTGTAATCTATGTGTTTTATGTGAAGAATACCAGAGATGAGGAATTCTATAAGAATGCCATTGAAGGTATAAATCCCAAATATATAAGAGAGGTTATATGATACTCAGAATTATATTAATATGGATTATATGCGGACTTGTTCTGATGCTTTTAGGACTTATTGTGACTGCCTTAGTACCATTGGTAGTTTATATAACAAAAATAGTAAAGGAGATATGTAATGGAAATAACAAAGGAGACACTTGATAAGTTTGAGGTGTCTAGGCAAGAATTCGCCGCTATGCTCTTGTGTATGGATGAGGTCTCAGAGGCTGATGTCATGGCATCTATTGAGTCAACAAAGAACAAGGGATACTTGTATAAGTACTCTTACAATAACTCAGCTCCCAAGTACTTCATATCTGATAAGGGTAAAGAGCTTATTGAGAATATGAGTGCTTATACAGGAACCAAAGACTGTGAGCTTAACTTTCTTGATACCGCAGCAAAGATGAGGGCCTTGTTCCCTAAGGGAATTAAGGAAGGGACTAATAGCAGGTGGGTTGATGGACTAGCTCTTGTCTCAAAAAGACTGAAGCAGTTCACACAGAAGTATGGGGAATTCACAGAGGAAGAGATACTTGATGCCACTAAGAGATACATTGATTCTTTTAATGGCAACTATCAGAAAATGAGAACCCTCAGGTACTTTATGTGGGCTGAGAAAAGGAATCCTGGAACAGGAGAGGTTGAATATACCTCTGAGCTTCTTAGTTTCCTTGAGGATACTGAGGATTCTGATGTGATGTCTGATTGGGAAGTCAAACTGAGGTAAGATGGGAAAGCTTGTTGATAATACCCTAGAGTCAATCAAGAAGAAAAGACAAAGGATTCTTGATGGTGGCTTGAATTGTATTCCTTCCCCATTTCAGAGGTTTTCTGATGATTTTGTAGGCATAGAACAAAGCACCTATTATGTTATCACCAGCCTCACCAAAGGATCGAAGACACAGTTTACTTCCTATGTATTCATATATCGTCCTATATTGTATGCCTATTATCACCCTGAGAAAAACCTCAAAGTAAAGGTGCTTTATTTCCCTCTTGAGGAGACTCCTGAAAGAATTACCCAAAGATTCATGTCTTATGTGTATTACATAAGGACAGGTAAAAGGAAGTCTCCAAGAGAGTTAAGAAGTACCCAGACAGCTTTGGATCAAGAAGTGATTGATTTCTTTGAGTTACCTGAGAACAAAAGGCTTCTTGAGTTTTATGAGTCCTGCATACAATTCTATGATTCTACTAACCCTACTGGAATATATAAGGATTGCAGGCAATATGCTGAGGAGCATGGGACTACTCATTATCTTAAGATAAAGAAGAAAGATGAGTTTGGAGTTGAGCAAGATGCTGAGGTGTTTGAAAGCTATGAGCCTAAGGACCCTGATGAATATAAGCTGATAGTGATAGACACTATCAATCTTATAGATACTGAGAGAGGCATGGATAAAAGGCAGAGTATCAATAAACTGTCTGAATATCTTGCCAAGTACCTAAGAAATAGGTATGGCTTTTCTCCTGTGGTTATTCAGCAGCAAAGTGCTGACTCAGAGAACAATGAGGCATTTAAGCTTGGAAGAATAAGACCTACCACTTATGCTTTGGGAGACTCAAAGTATACTTCTCATGACGCTAATGTGGTTCTTGGATTATTTGCTCCATTCAGATTTGGTCTCACAGATTGCTTTGATTATGACATTAAGAAGCTCAGGGATAATATAAGGTTCTGTGAGGTACTTACCAACAGGGATGGCGAACTTGGAGGAATGATACCTTTGTTCTTTGATGGGGCTGTGTGTGATTTCAGGGAGCTTCCTCCTCCTACAGATACTCAGGCATTGGATAATATTTACAGATATTTACACTCAATAAGACAATGAATTTAGAAGATAAGGTAATAGTAACTGGGTACATTAATGACAATATACCTTGTTACTATATAAGAAATTCTGGTAAACCAGAGGCTATTTCACCACAAAAAGCTTTGGATTTCTTACCGTTTTTTAGTATATTTAATGGTGATAAGAAGCTAAGTATCAGTGAAATAAACGGTAAAACCAGTTTAATTTTTAAAGAGCAGTATGAGTAATTTCGCAATTATTCTCGGTGATACTGGATGTGGAAAGAGTACCAGTATCAAGAGTCTTAATCCTAAAGAGACTGTTATCATCAATGTCCTTGGAAAGAGGCTTCCTTTCAAGGGAAGTAATTCCATGTATAATGCTGAGAACAAGAACCTGTTTGTTATTAATGACTATAACAATATTCTTTCAATGCTAGACGCTGTCAATAAGAGCGCTACACATGTTAAGAATGTGGTTCTTGATGACGCTATTTACGTTATGAGGACAGAATTCTTTGACAGAAGCAAGGAGAGAGGCTATGATAAGTATAATGAACTGGCGGATCACTTTAGGAAAATCATAGCGAAATGCAGTTCCTTAAGGAATGACCTCAATGTCTTCATGCTCCTTCATATTGAGAATGTGGAGTCTGATGGGTCTCTTGTAGGATATAAGTCAGCATCTGTAGGCAAGCTGCTTGACAAGATGTATAATCCTCTTGAGAGTGTGTCAGTGACTCTATTCGCACAGCCTAAGTATGACGAAAAAGGAGTTCCCACCTATGGATTCTATACTCACAAGATGAGAGTTGGAGGGGTGGAGCTTCCTTGTAAGACTCCAGAAGGCATGTTTGAGGATGATTTTATCCCTAATGACCTCCAGTATGTCGTTGATAAGATGAATGAGTATTACGGATAATAATTTATAGAATAAAAATAAAATAGTAACTTTAATGCCCTATATGCAGTATAGGGTATCAAACAGTCTACATTAATATATTATGGAAATCAGTAGATTTGAGAAAGCCGCTATCAAGAGGACAGCGCAGAACACTAAGGCTCTTAGGGCTAAGAGGGACAAACTTCAGGTTAAAGCGGAGGCTCTCATCAGTGAGATTGAGATGCTTCAGAATCAGATTGAGGCATTTGACGCTCCTTGGAAGCAGAAGTATAACATGTCTGTTGAGGAAATTATAGCAAGTTGGGATACTCCTCATGAGGAGAATGTGGAATCCGCACCAGCAGAACCCACAAATGAGGCTGAAGAGGAGTCACATCCTCAGGTTGAAGACCCAGATTTTCCGTTTAACCTTTAATAATTGAGATTATGAGCAGAACTAATAAACTTTTTATGGCATTCAGCAAGGGTCAGAAATCTTCTGAAGAGGGAGCTACCCTTAAAAGATATATAGGAGTCGCCAGTGTCAAGATTCTTGGAGTTAATCCTACCAAGGAGAAACTTGGTGAGTTCTATAACACCACTATTGACAATGACCCCAACTATCTTGGTGAGGTTGATGTTGACGGTAAGAAGGTAAAGACAGCGAGAGTTGACTTCATTGTCAAGGTTGCTGAAGGCAAGTATAAGAACAATGACGGTGAGCCTATTGACCTTGTTAATCGTATTACCTTCTTTGTCAGGAACGAGTACAAGTTCAACAGGGACAAGTCCAAAGTTCAGGTTATAGATAAGTATGGAAGGACAGCATGGGCTTCTGTTGAGGAGGCTAAGAGCCACGCTATTCCTAATTATACTAGTGGCCCAGCAAGGATAGATAAGGATTATCGCCCTGCTTATGTTGGAGAGGAGGAACTTACTGAGTTTATCAAGACATATCTTAATATTCCCTCAGTTGAGAAGTGGAGCAACAGGCAGATAGTTGGCCTTATTGACAATCCTGATGATGCCCTAGCTAGGCTTGAGCATGTTCAGGATTACTTTAAGGGGGACTTCTCTGAGGTCACTCAGATAGCTACCTTCCAGCCTGATAACAAACTTAAGGTCTTGTTTGGAATCAAGACCACTGCTGAGAATAAGAAGTATCAGGATGTGTACACAAAGATGTTCTTGAGGAATGGTGTCACAGATTATTCAAAGCTTGATGGTGAGGTGAAGGCGTCCAAGAATGCCGGAGCCTATCCAAACACTGAGTTTGATGTGTGTGATCTCCATGAGTATGTGGAGACTCCGACATCTTTTGATGAACCGTCTAATGATATGCCTGCCTCAGCATTTGAGGGAGAGGCGTTTAATCCGTTTGCGACACCTTCTATCTAAGTAAATGTTCAATAAGGGCTTTAAGTCAGTCTCTTTATCTGAGATACGGCAGCGGTATTCAGATGCTGAAATAGCTGAGAAGTATCTTGGAGTTAAGGTTCCCTGTTTGATATGCTCACCATTCAGGGATGACAAAAGGCCCTCATTGAGCCTTTATTTCTCAAAATCAGGTAATCTCTGTTATAAAGATTTCGCTACATCTGAGGGAGGAAGTCTATATGACTTCCTCTCAAAGTTGTGGCATACCTCATTTAACCAAACTATATCCAAAATAGCTTCTGATACTGGGGCCGTTAATGAGGTTAGCTTTGGAATAAGAGATAAAAGAAAATCTAAATTCGTGACAAAATCCATTCTGCAAGTTAAGGTAAGAGAATGGAGAGACTATGATTTGGATTTTTGGAAACAATTTGGGATTAGCAAAGACTGGTTAGTCTTTGGTGATGTGTATCCTATAACAGAAATGTTCTTCACAAAAGATGGAGTGACTAAGACTATTCCAGCTGATAAATATGCTTATGCCTATGTTGAAAGAAAAGATGGAGTAGTAAGTATAAAAGTATATCAACCCTTCAGTGAGAAGATGAAATGGATTAGTAAGCACGATTCCAGTGTTTGGGACCTTTGGAGTAAGCTACCAGAAAGTGGTGAGAGGCTTATTATAACATCTTCAAGAAAGGATGCCTTATGCTTGTGGGCTAATACCGGTATTCCATCTTTATCTCTTCAGGGAGAGGGATATATTCCTAAAGAGCATGTTGTTGAGCAATTAAAAGACAGATTCAAGAAAATATATGTTTTCTATGATAATGATTTTAAGGCTTCCGAAAAAGGGGAAGAGAATCATGGAAGAGTATTTGGAAAGAACCTTTCTGAGATGTTCAATCTTACACAGATAGAGATACCTGATTTTTATAAATCCAAAGACCCGTCTGACTTATATAGGGACTGGGGTAAAGAAGTTTTTATTACTGTTATGCAATCATTGATTGTGTAAAAGATATTAATGTGTTTTAATTATGGAAAAAAGAAAGATTATCGTTGTTTCATCCGCTACTCAGTCACAAACTGCCTTTGAGAGTGATGCCACTACTCTTGGTGAGCTTAAGCGGGAGCTTGATGCTAGGAATGTAGCATATGCTGGAATGACGTTCCTTGAGGGTCATTCAAAGCTTGAGATGAATCTTGATGAGGCTGTGCTTCCTACAAATATTCCTTACAAGGGAGGAGTGACTAATGACCTTGTGTTCCTGCTTACCTCTCCTCAGAAGAAAATCAAGAGTGGTGGTGTTGATAGAATAGATATTTATACTATTATTCGTGACAACCACCTTGCTGAGAAAATCAAGGAGCATTTTGGCAAGAACTTCACCAATATAAGCACTGAGTCTCTCATTAATTTTCTTGAGTCCCTCAAAGATGATACTGATGAGAAAGGGGGAGAGGAAAAGCAGAAGACGTGCTCTGGCTGTGGCGACCACTACACCAGCTCCTCAACCTTGGAAGACTATGATGATGAAGACGAAGATGATGACGATGAGGAGAATGATGAGGAAGAAGATGATGACTGCTCTGAAACCTCTGCCGCAGACAATATGATTGATGGCCTTAAGCACATCATCTATGGCATGGTTAAGCTTGGCTATATTAATCCTGTTGAGATTACAAAGCCTGACGAGCACACCATCATTTCCAAGGATGAGCTTGATGAGCTCTTTGGAAAGTTCTTTGACTAATACTTGTGTTGAATATGCCCTCAAGAGAAATCTTGAGGGCATATTATTATTTATTGACTATTATGTCTGAAAATATAGAAAAGTTAAAAGAGATTCTATACGACTATTATGGAGAAGATAGAGTTGATATAGTACCTAACTCTATGGGCTATGACGTAATAGTCTGGTTTCCAGTGGTCACTGTTACAAATGAATATGGGGAAAACACCACAGTAAGAGACCTCTTTGTGAAATTCAGTGTCACTGTCGATGGTAGGATGATTATATTACCAAGAATGGGGAGGTCAACGTTCACTACTAATGAATGCGCCTCTGATTACAGACATTCTCATTGTGGTTATGGAGTTCCTACTAGCCCTAATGAGTATGGCAATCTTTGTTTCGGTACTGGACCAATAAACAGCACTATGAGCTCATTGGCCTCAAGTTTTGATGAGGGACTATGGACATTGTTCTGTGGAGAGCTTGACCTTTATACCAAGACAGAATCTATAGCTGGAGTCCCATATAGAAGACTTTCTACTATAGGTGCTGGATACAAAGTAAATCTACTCATTATATGCTCAATGATAAAATATCACACCGCCGATTCTTATGACATCTTGTTATATAGATGGCTTGTTGAAAAGTATGGCATTCCAGTAGTATATAATAAGGGAAGATATAAGATAGCCATGTCTGATATTGATTTTGTACTACTTGTCAGTAAAGCTGCCCTTGCCTATGATGATGAATATCATATCAGTCATTGGCATAACAAGTCCCGCAATTACATATTAAAAAATGGGGAGTTATATAACAGTAGCGGTACGGCTTCAATAAGTCCTGGAGTGTATAATGATATATACATAACATTCAAAGGTGAGAACAAACCATTAGTCATCACAGCATCTGACAGTGGAAATATCTCTTATGTATCTGTGGTAGACACTTCTATTATATCTTGGATATATTCAATTATTACTCAATTAGTTAATTATAAATATGGAGAACAAGAGCAACAATCAAATCAAGCTTGTTAAAGATGAGGCTAAGTACAAGCTCACTGTAACAAAGTCCCTAGAGGATAAGATACGATATCTATGCGCTATGTTCAATGACAGAGAGTACTCTGGAGCCCTGTTTTATAAGGTAGATGGGTCTTTTAACGATGGCAGCCTGAATATTGTCTGTGTTGACTTCTGCCTCTGTGACATAGGAACCTCTACATACACTGAGTTTGAGACTAAACCAGAGGTAATTACCTATATGTGTGACAATGATTTGCTTGATTGCTACATCGGCTTGCTGCATTCTCACCAGTGCATGAGTACATTTTTCAGCGGAACTGACACAGACACTTTAAAGTCAGAAGGTAGCTCAATGCCTCATTTTGTGAGTCTTATTGTCAATAATAAAGGTGAATACACTGCGGCAATTACCAGTAGGATAACAAGATGGTTTAGGGGAACTGTGGATGAATCCGTAGATACTTTTGGTGGAGGAACAGAGTCTTCATCAACTGTGGAGAAAAGCTTCTCTGATACGTGTATCAGGTATAATTATCTTGATATTACAGTTGAGAGAGATCCTTGGTTTGATGATATCAGGGATAAGATAGACTCTATCAACCGAGAAAAGGAGGTCTTAAATAAGAAAGACTTAAAGATGTATTACGATACCCCTGTACAACTAAAGATGTTTGACACTGATGAGGATGAAGACATTGAGGTATCTGATGTGGTGATAAATCCAGCCGCTTGTGAGAGGATAATAAAGAAAACCTTATGCCCCGACAAACAAAATGGAAGCATTACTGAATATGTGCAGGAGTTTCTGAAGAAGGGAAAGATTTCTGATACTGCCCTTAAAAAGAGGATGCTTGCATTGCTTAAGAGAGAGTGTGGAAGTGACGAGTACTCATTTGCTTTCTCAAACTTATGCAATGACCTCACTCTATTTATAGAGGACTATGATTTTGTCTGTGATAACAAACTTATGGCAGATAAAGTCAATGATGTCCTTAATAGATTATTTGATATTGTTATTGAAATAATGGGTTGGTAATGACAAGTTTAAGAGAAAGACTCATGGCTGCTACTCAGTCTCACAGTTCTGAACAGCAGCATGATTCACCTGATTCTAATAACAACCAGGCAGATACTGTTCAGATAACTGAATCTGAGGCTTTGGATATTCAGGAAATGTTTTCTGGTATGCTTAATAACGAATCACAAACATCTCCTGACCTTGATGCTTCCATCAATGATGTTACCCGGCCTGATGAATTTGAAGAAGATGAGTCAGATGAGGAAGACGAGGAAGAGGAAGAGGAAAATAATGATGTTGATGCCGTAACTCAAAATCAAGAGAGCCCGCAGCAAGATACACCAGAATCTTCTACTCCCATAGTCAGGTCAAGAGTCGCTGCTGAGGCTACTTCAAGATTCTCAGGTGCTATGTGGTATGACAAGATTGCCACTGAACAGGTCACTATTGTAGGTCAAGGAGGAATAGGCTCATGGACAAGTCTGCTAATCAGCAGGCTTGGAGTAAGATCCTTATTGCTTTATGATGATGATATTGTTGAACTTGGAAATCTGTCTGGACAGTTTTATTCTACTGAAGATGTTGATAAGTACAAGGTTGACGCTGTCGCCAATGCTATAACTAAATATAGTTATTACCATAATACTACTGTGATAAATGAGAAGTTTGTCACTGGAAGTCTGCATTCAAACATAGTCATCGCATGCCTTGATTCTATGGAAGCAAGAAGGACTGTGTTTAATACATGGCTAGAGACTATTAAGGCACTTTCTCAGGAAGAAAGGAAGGGGTGTCTGTTTATTGATGGTAGGTTAGCTGCGGAGACTCTTCAGGTGTTTGCTGTGTCTGGAGACTGTGAAAGCGATTGGAAAAGGTATGAAAACACACTGTTTAATGATTATGAGGCTGACTCAGAGATTTGCTCATATAAACAAACCTCATTCATGGCTAATATGATAGCTTCTATAATCACTAATGTGTTTGTCAACTTTGTCGCTTCAGGACTCGATGGTGGCGCAGCCAGAGAGATTCCATTCAAGACAGAATATCTTGGGGAAATGATGTGGCTTAAAACTGATATATAATGAATGTATATAGGTTTTTAAATTCAAGTATAGATTCTGCATATAGCTTAAAGTACCCTGTGCTTTACATAAGATGCCCCGATGACTGTGTATTGGACTCATCTATACAGCGAGCACATCCTAAGTTTTATCCTATAGTAATATCAAATATTGTAGAGACCAAATCATCTTTTCCTTCTGCTGCTGGCTTCATTACAGGCAGCTCTTTATTTGCTAGAAGAATAAAGATAGGCAAATCAGACAAAGAAGTGTATGTTCATCCTGTTATAGGTATGGAAAGAGACTCTTCTGGACATTTTCATATTATTTATATAATAGGAAAGGCTATACAAGATGGTGGTTTTGTAGCACACTTAAGTAAGCAGTTCGTTCTTGACACAAAGACAATATGGTATAATGGCATAAAGAGCCAGATACTGAGTTATGAAGGAGTATACAGTCTCAAGATAGTTGTTGAAGATGATATAGATAAATATATCGTAAGCTTACCAAAACCAACCAGTATCAATTACCAAGATGATATTTCTAAATTCCTAAAAAGCGAGGAGGCGTATGAGTACATTAGGGCAAGTCAGTAATATAAGAAAGTATCCTGTTAATGGTAGGCTGGTGACTAAGGCTCTGAACAGTCTTTCTGGACCAGTGACTCCAAATGCGGATTCATTATTTGATGCTTTCGCATATTGTCCTTATGAGAAACTTAAGGTAATATGGCTTGGTCAAGACCCTTACCCACAATCAGGTATTGCCACAGGTATAGCGTTTGGAAACAAGAAGGAGACTCCAGCTGAAAGAATATCTCCCTCTCTTAAAATTCTAAGAAACTATGCTTGCAAATACTTGGATAAGAATGTTGAAGATTGTAACTTTGACCTCACACTTAAGAGTTGGGAGGAGCAAGGTGTTCTGATGCTCAACTCATCGTTGACTACAAAGGTAGGTGAAATAGGCAAGCACACTATGATTTGGAGACCTGTAATCAGTGATTTCTTATCCAAGATTTCTTGGATAAAACCAGACCTTGTATATATATTGTCTGGAGGAATAGCTAACTCATTCAGACCATATATAGGGGATAATGCTGGAATAGCGTCTACTGTGCATCCATCATTTTGTGTCAGAACATCAACTCCTTTTCCTGATGTATTTAATCAGGTTAATGGATTCTTAAGAATGGCTGGTAAAAGTATCATTAGTTGGGTATAGTATGAATAAAAAGGTAAAAAATGCTGACTGGCGTGTCTATGACGGCATTACATTCAGAAGTAAATTTGAAATGAGTGTATATAAAGAACTCAAGAAACTGAATATTGAGTTTAAATATGAGCCTGAGAAGATAACACTTCAGAATGGATTTAAGCCAGCAAGTCCTTATTATATTGACTCTGTAGAGCACTGGGAAAAAGTCAGGGCTATAACTTATACTCCTGATTTTATCGCAAAGATTGGTAATTATACAGTGTATATAGAGGCAAAAGGATGGGAGACTGACAGGTACATTGTCAAAAGAAAGATGTTTCTTGATAAGATAAAGGACAATAAATATAGCATTTTTATCGAGGTTCATACTATAAGAGGATTAAAGAATAGTTTTTTAAAGATACAGAGTTTATGTCTAGAGTAAGTTTATCTTCTATAGCCTGGGATGTTCCTGAGAGTGTCTATAGGCAAGATCCAGCATATAGCTATTCAACTCTTGCCAAATTCCAGAGAGAAGGCTTTAATAACTTAAGCTCTCTGTTTGACAGGGTTGATTCTCCATCTCTCACTTATGGCTCTCTTGTTGATTGCCTTATCACAGGCTCAAAAGATGAGTTTAATGAGAGATTCCTTGTCGCTGATTTTCCTGAGCTTGCTGATAGCAGAATAAAAGTCATCAAAAGTATATACTTGAGAACTATGGGCAACACACCATGGGAACAGATACCTGATGATGTATTTAACTCAGCTATTGAGGAGAACCAGTTTCAGATGAACTGGAAAGCTGGAACAAGAATAAATGTAATAAGGGAATGTGGTAAAGAGTATTATGACCTTCTTACTGTATCTGACAGCAAGACATTAATCAGTAATGAGATATACAATGACGCACTCAAAGCTGTTGATGCCCTGAAAACATCTTCAGCCACACAGATATATTTTGCTGATGATGACCCATTCAACGATGATATTGAAAGATGTTATCAGTTGAAGTTTAAAGGAACATTTGAGGGATATGATGTAAGGTGTATGAGTGACCTCCTCTATTGCGACCATATTAATAAGTTTGTTTGCCCTATAGACCTTAAGACCTCAAGCCATAAGGAATGGGACTTCTATAAGTCATTCATTGACTGGAGATACTTTATTCAGGCTCAGCTGTACTGGTATATTATCAGACAAAATATGGATAAGAGTGATGTATTCAAGAACTATAAGCTACTTAATTACAGGTTCGTGGTTGTAAATAATCAGATTGATCAGCCAAAGATACCTCTTGCCTGGGAATTCAATGAGACTCAATCTGAGCTGCCATTCACCTATGGTAGGAATGAAGTTCCTAATTGGAGAGACCTTGTGAGAACCCTTGACTCTTACCTTAAACGAAATCCTGAGGTTCCCGAAGGAATCTCTCAAGTATTACCTAATAATCTTAGAACTTGGATAGACTCTTACTATAAGTAATGAACAGTTTTGAACTTTGTCTTAAACTTCTTGATGATTTAGACGCTCATCAGAGAGCAGCAATAGCAAGAAGACTTAATGTTATAAATCAAGACGCTCTCTTAACAGAGAGAGACAAGAAGTGTGCTAATGAGTGCAATAGGCTATGTGATATCATTTTAGATAAGTCTGGTATAAATGTACACAGTAAATCAAGAGAGATTAACATAGTATGTGCAAGAAGAGTAGTCTGTAAAATATTAAGAGACAAAGGATTCACTTATCATTCTATAGCCAAGGCTTTAGGAATAGACCATTCATCTGTTATATTTCATTACAACAGAGCCTTGGATGCGGAGGAGTATCCAAGAATTTATCCAGAATATCATCAAATTAAAAAATTAGTAGAGGAAAGTGATTAATAGATAACCGATAGCAGCATTCACTGCTTTAATATATCTTTAGATTCAGTATGATTGTAAGTTTAGTATTATTGGTAATTATTGTCTGTGCGTTGTCGTATTGTGTGGTTGTGTTATTTGACAGAACTAAGCCAGATACTGATACTGTTTACTCTTTTAATGAGGCAATGGATATCATAGAGCTCCCTGTCCTTGTGCTCAGCAATAACGAAAGAAAATATAGATTTATTCTTGATTCAGGAAGCAACGGATGTCACCTTGACAAGAGAGTTATTGATAACCTCGACATTGAGAGCACATCTGAGGCTTCATCATCATCTATGAGCACTGGGGCAGGAGTTATAGAAACATCAAAGGATAAGGCACAAATCAAATTCAATTTAGGAAATACTGTATTCAGTATTCCGTTCTTTGTTGAGGACTTAAGTCAACCATTTGATTATATAAAGAAAACTGACGGCATGACAATTCATGGTATCCTTGGCTCTAACTTCTTACGTGCTAATAAATGGGTTCTTGATTTCGCAAAGAATGCGGCTTATATGAAAAAATGATATATCTTGTTACTTTAAATCAAGAGCTATTTGAAAATGACTCCTATATGATAATATCTCCAGAGGAATCTTTGGAGATATTATCTGGTTGGGGCCCAATGATTCAGATAGACTCTGAGACCACGGGCCGTGATCCACATATTAATGACCTTTTGTGCTTTCAGATAGGTAATAGGGAGGGGGATAAGCAGATAGTCATTGACTGCGCAACAGTCGATATCAAATTCTACAAACATATCCTTGAGGAGTATTATTGTGTTGGTCAGAATCTCAAGTTTGATCTTCAGTTCCTCTATAACTATGGTATCATTCCAAGAAAAATATATGATACTATGATTGTAGAGCAATTCCTTCATCTTGGATACCCGTCAGGCATGATGTCTTATTCTCTTGCAGCTATAGCTGAAAGAAGATTGGGACTGCATCTTGACAAGTCTGTCAGAGGTGAGATTATTTGGAGAGGTCTTGACACAAGAGTAATAGAATATGCCGCAGCTGATGTTCAGTATCTATGTGAGATAATGAGATCTCAGATAGATGACTGTAGAAAAGCTCATGGTCTTATAGGTGCTAAGCTTGAATGTGACGCTGTTCCAGCTATAGCTTATCTTGAGTGGTGTGGAATCAAGCTTGATGAGCAGAAATGGAAGCAAAAGATGCTCAGTGATGTTAGCCTTAGGGATGCCGCTAAGAAAGCTCTTGATGAGTATGTGGTATCCAAGGGAGATGAGAAGTATTATTATATTGAAAGACAAGGAGACCTATTTGAGGGATTTGACCTTACTCCTAAATGTAATATAAACTGGGATTCTCCTAAACAGGTTGTAGACTATGCTAAGTATCTTGGTTTTGATACTTCTGTCAAGGATAAGAAGTCTGGTGAAGACAAAGACTCAGTTCTTGAGAAACAGCTCAAAGGACAAAAGGGGATAGATGATGACTTTCTTAACCTGTACTTTGAATATAAGGAGCATCAAAAAGTCTGTACCACTTATGGCCAAGGACATCTTGACGCTATAAATCCTAAGACTGGAAGACTGCATACTGCTTGGCATCAGCTTGGGGCAGCATCCGGCAGGATGTCTTGCGGAAGCAGACAGCCTAATACTGACTTGGCTAAATTCAAGAAACTCAGCCCCTCAAGATGTACCTATCAAAATCTCCAACAGTTACCTTCAGATGAGATTACAAGGTCTTGCTTTGTAGCTCCAGAAGGTTATAAGATGGTATCAGCTGACTTCAGCGCTGAGGAATCGCGCCTCGGAGCAGATATATATCAAGACAAAGAGTTTCTTAAAGAGTTTACAGAAGGCTCTAAGGATACTCATAATATGTTTGCATGGATTGTATACAACAAAGAATGCAAGGAACTTGGGTGTAAGGATGCTACAGAGGTAAAATCTAAAGCTCCTCAATGGAGAAAGAAGGTTAAAGGCTTTGAGTTTGAATAAAAGTATTTTATTTTATTGTAGGTTAAAGCTATTGAGTTTTGCTATAAATATTGTATATTTGCATAGTAAATTCAGTAGCTATGAGATTGACAGATTTACAAAAGCAAGAATTAATTTGTGACTACAAGTGCGGTATGACTTGGGATGGTCTGTGTGAAAAATGGAATACCAATACACACATCATCCATAAAATTTTAAAGGCAAATAATATCTCTAGAACCCGAATTAAAGATTCCTCATGGAACTTAGAGAAGCAGCAACTGTTAAAAGATATGTATAATGCAAATTGTACATATCAAGAAATGTATGCCGCTTTGGGATGCAAAGGAGGAGATCTTACATATTGGGTACACAAGCTAGATCTTCCTATGAGAGGTAGTGGCAGAAATAGTGTATATCCTAACAAGTTTCTTGCACGCACCCCAGAGAGTGACTATTGGCTTGGGTACATCTTTGCAGATGGGCATGTAGGAATATATAAGAAGCCAGGATTTAAAAACGCGTGTAGTTACTACATAAGCCTCACCTCAGAAAAGGAGTATGTAGTAAACGAATTTAAAAAATGGTACGACGATATTCCTACAATATCTGTTCAGAGCTATACGACAAAAGACGGCACCACAAAAAAGCTATATAAAGCCTGTATGGGAAGTAAGAATCTAGTTCAATGGTTTAGAGATGAGCTGCATATTGATAATGTAAAGCATCATACTTTAAATCCGAATATAGATATTACTTGGGACATGATAAGAGGGTTCTTTGATGGCGATGGGTCTTCCTCAAAGGGAGAATGGCAACTCAAATCATGCTCTAAAACTTGGCTGAGTCGTATTCAAAGCTTCTTGTCTAAGTATAATATCGAGAGCTCCTTATGCAAAAGTTACTTAGACTGCTGGGGATTGTTCGTTAGAAAGAAAGAGAGTTTAAGAAGGCTTATACCGTTAATGTATGAACACAATTATTTTTGTCATAAATATAAATACTTAAATTTTGAACCCCTCATCAGTAATGATGAGGTAAACATCGGGTGAACTGCTGGAAGGCTAATGACACAACTATGCTAATCAGCAACCAAGCTTGGGAAAGTACATAAAAGTACCAAGAAGGCTCAACGACTAACAGGTGAACAGTACAAGTAATAATCCTGACACGAGTGCCCGACATCCTAATGGATGATGATATAGTCTGGACTATATGGAAACATATAGAATCATGGGATAAAGAGCCCATGAGGTAACAACCGGGATATATGTTTGGTGCAGCAGCTCCAACATTGTCTCAAACTGCTGGATGTAGTGTAGAAGAGGCTCAAGAAGTAGTTGATAAACTTGATAAGGCATTTGCTGGAATGACTGCTTTCGCTAAAAGAGGAAGCAAGTTTGTGAGAGACAATGGCTATATAATTATGTGCAAGCACACTGGTCATAGAATGTACTGGTGGGATCATAAAGACTGGTTAGAAAGGCAGAAGTCATTCACTTCAGAATTCTGGGATGATTACAGGCTTCATCATAAAGGTACAGGAGACTCTGTGGCTATGATGGTAAGAGAGCACTTCCAAGCTGCCAGTAAATATGACAGGATGGCTAGAAATTCTGTTACCCAAGGTACTGGCGCAGTGATTATGAAAGACGCTCTGACTCAATTATTTAACTATATTGTAGACAACAATCTCTTCAGTAGAATACATATATGTGCTGCTGTACATGATGAGATTGTCTGTGATTATGATGAATCTTTGACTAACTTTCCCAAGACTCTTGAGAATATAATGGAGCAAAGCGCCGCCAAATTCTGTAAGTCTCTCCCTATTCCCGCAGAGGCTGAGGTAGGAGAATTTTGGAAGCACTAATCATCTTATTTAGACTATTGTCTATTTGAGATTAGTTCTGTAAATTAGCGCAAGCTAATTTATTATTATGTACGCTATAGAATATAAGACTGACTCTTGTGGTATATGCAAGACTGTTGAACAAAATCTGAAAGCATCTGGTATAAAGTTCAAGACTCTTGATAAACTTGCTTGCAGGAACAAACTCTATAAGGTTCCATATACCGAATTTTATACTGATGACAACGAGCTTGTAGACCATAGAGTTGGTCTTATTTCTATATATGATATTAGGCATATAATAAGTTTATATGAAAGTAAAAACTCTCATTGACTCTCTCTCTGTGTATCCAGATACAGCTGATATCGTAGTTGTCAATAAAGACACTTTAGAAAGAAGCGATATTGAGTTTATCACTTGGAAAAACAGTGCTGAGAGAGTCAATATTTACTATAAGTCTGAAAATGGGATTCGCTGACGAGAACTTTCATCCTAAAGCTCCCTGGAAAGAAAGGAGTAAGAAGCTGTCATTTGATGTTACCGCCACAATAACAAAGACCATAACAGTAACTGTACCCGAAGATTATGATGAAGATGTGGCTTTGACAGACGCTTATTATGAGGCACAAGATGAGCTTATTAGGAAAATAGAGGATTGGAACATTGAAGATATAGATGTAGACTGATATGAGACTTATTGATTCTTTTGTTGAGATTATTCCTCAAGAGCCTACTTTTGAAGGGGCTCTAAAGGCTGTTGAGCTAGCTGCCAGAGTATCACATCTGTCAGAAGAGAAGATTACAGACGACTCTTATAAAGAGTTTTGTGATAAGCTTTTGTCTATGGGACACTTGTCTCCATTTGAATTTGGCACTGTGTATCTCACTATCCCAAGCAGTAGTAATACTGTGTTCACGGAGTTCTTCTATAGGAATAACAAGTATTCTAAGACTCTTCTTGGAGAGGATAAGACGTATGTTACCACTAATCTTAGGGTTATATATGAAAACAATAGGCAAAAAGATTTGAAGTATCTTACTGAGCCTACTGACTTTCATCAGAAAAGAATCAATACTCATTGGATATGCTCAAGAGCTATTCAACAAGAAGTCACAAGACATCGTGTGTTTAGTTTCCTATGGGAGTCTACAAGATGGATAGGATATGACAAAGACAAGTTTGGCTCTGAGCTTACCTTTGTAAAGCCAGCATGGTACTGGTCTGAAGAAGACTCAATAAACCACAAGCTTGCTTGTGCGAGGTTTGAGAAGTCTCTTCAGAATATAGAGGATGATTACCTATTTCTTATGGAGAAAGGTCTTCTTCCTCAAGATGCAAGACATATTCTACCATTGGCTCTTAAATCTGAAGGCTATGTATGTGGCTTTGAAAATGACTGGAAAGGCAAAAATGGATTCTTTGAACAAAGAGCATCTAAGACTGCTGATCCAGATATTCAGGTGTTAACTAATAAGTTAGTTGACATTATGTAATCGTGGTTCTTATATAATGTCAGCAGAATAGCAAGGTATAGCACCTTGCTATTCTTTTTTATGTATAAAAGTAACTATTAATTTATGTTGTAGAGTACATACTTGAATACATCTCTGATAACTATTTAATATTTGATGTTATACAAAGATACTTATGCTAACTGGCTGAATTAAAATTATGTTATATTTGTAGTTAATTGAAAGTAATTAAACTATAAAATATGGCCAATTGTGTTTTTGTATCCAATGATGACCTTGAGAGGTACTCTAAAGAACTTGGTATAAGCAAACTCGCTGTTCATGCCACTATTATGGCTATGACTGAGGGAAAGGAAGTGAATTCTATTCCAAGTCCTCAAGAAGTAAAGGAATACAGGCAGAGAAATAACATTGTAGCTAAGGTTACAGATAATAGCCTGTCTGAAATGGCTTCCATTAAGCAGCAGGCTATAACTGAAAGTAGTATTCAAGAACGATTCTTCAATGAGGAATTTGGAGGAAACTTTGAAGGTAGTGGATACTTTGAGGATTTTAATAGCTTAAGAGGAGATGATTTAAGTAAAGAAGACCAGATGACTCTTCTAGAGGCTGTAGATAGGATTGAGGAAATCTACATGGGTGGTGTAGATATTCCAATGTCTATAGATGACCTTAATATCATATTTAATTATATGAAGAAGGTTAATCCTGAGGCATACAAATTAGCAAGAGAAGACTTTAAGAAAAGACATCCTGATTTGTGGAATCCTGTTGGTACTTCTCAAGCAGTACAGCAACAGTCTCAACAACTTCAGGCAGCTCAAGAGCAAGAGATAAGGCAGTTTGTTACCGCTGCTCCTTACTTCAGGCAAAAACTTACTTCAAAAAACAAAGAAGAACTTGAAAAACAAACGGCCATAGTAAAAGAAAGAGCGGAAAAACTTGCAAAGGAACTTGGTCTTGAGATTGAAGTTGTAAGAACAATGGCTGGGACTTATCAAGAGTCCTCAGAAATTAGCTACAAGTATATTATTAAGTCAGGAGAGCAAGACAAAGTGGATTTGTTTGCTGCCCTCATGGCAGATCTCAGTTATGAGTACCAAGATGCGGTAATTGCCGCAAATTATACACATGATAAGGCACAGACAAACGCTTATGAAATAGTATATAAAGTTCCTGATGGAACTACGATTGAAGATATAGAAGCTACACTAAAAGAAGTAGGAATTGATGGTAGTAGTTTCGAACTTGATTCTTCTGAACTTAGTATAATTGGCTTTAGTGAAGAAGAAGTACAAGAGATAATCAATAAATTAAAAGATAGATATGAGTACAAAGAACACAATCCGCAAAACAGCAGATACTTGGACAACGAGTATCGAAGAAATGCTTACAAAAGCTGGCTTAACTCCGAGAGAGGGAAACAAAACAGGAAGTTGTATAATGCCTGCTCTAAGGCACTCGCAATCTGTGAAGCGGCAGCTCCATACTACACAAAAGAACGAGGAGTAGATCCTGACGAGGAGGTTGATGCTGAAGAGGCTCAACGTATAAAGGCTGCAAAAGAAGCAGCTGAAAATTGGAAGCCTGAGGTAAACAATTCACCTCAACAACAAGCATCTCCGCAACAGCCTGTTGAGGAAAAAGAAGAAGCTCCTATAATAACATCTCAAGAGCTTACTACCCAAAGGAATGCTCTTAATGCTGCTTATGCTGATAATCCAGCAATAAAGAGAGACAGGGTACAATCAATAGCCAGAAAGTTCTCTAAGCTTCTTAATGAAAAATATGAGCAAGAAAGACAGAGACTGCTTGATGCTGTTAAAGAAGCAGAAGATGCTGGTGATGATGCCAAGGCTGCTTCTTTATATGGTGAATATGCCACTCTCACTAAACAAGCATTCTTGAGACAGTATGGTGTAAAGAACTTATTTAATGATATAAGAGAGTCTTATAATCCAGAAAATATTACTCAAGACTCCGAACTTCAGGAATATCTTGACACTTATGGTCTTGAGGATAGTGACCTCAATGATGATGACAGAAGTAACATTGATTGGAACTATCAGCATAAGAGAGACGAGTTTAAGAAAGTTCAAGACAATTTCTGGCCTCTTGCAGAGGAAGCTACTCTTGAAATAAAGAAACTTGAGAGAATAATCATTGATATTACTAGTCCAAATAATACTGGTAAAGAAGAAATTAAGAGCTCAGATATCCTTAATGAGGATAATTCCAATTCTGAGGATGAGACTAATAATGTTATGGATAAAGAAGAATCTGCTCCTGAATCTTGGATGAACAACTTTAGAAGCATTCCTAACATAACATCATTGTCTCAAAGGACTAGAGAGGCTCTTATGAATCTCTATGAGTATGATACTGAAGGTGTTCCTGTCCTTTCAGACCTTAATGAGATGAAGTATCTGGATCCAGAACATGCTCACGCTATCCTTTTGTTTGGATTAGCTAATATGGTCAATTCAGATGACTTTGAGCCTGCTCTTATAAAACTTGGTAAGAAGTATTCATTTGTAAGGCAACTTCTTAGAGAAGGAGAAAACGGTAAATATGAAGGAATCTTAGCTGAAGACCCTCAGCTTAAGGCCGCTTTCTATCAGGATTTCAGAAAAGATGCTACTTCTTATTGGTCCTCAAGGTATAAGAGAGATGCTGATGGACATTATGAGAAAGACACTACGTTCCCTCTTAACAGCAGAGAAAACACCAGTTGGCTTCTTGCTTCTTGGAAATATAATACTGAAGGAGGAATACAGATAGGAGGGCAAGAATCTGTATTTAATCCTGATGGTACTGTAAATAGGAACAATCTTTTAAATAAAGTAGGTCCTAAACTGCAAGCTATACTTAATGGTGTTAATGCTATAAACAAAGAGAGCTCAACTACTGAAGTAAAAAACCAAAAGATTTCTGATTTCTTGGATACTATAAATCCTGCCTATAAGAAGTCTAATTGGAACTTGCTTATGGATGTGCTTCATTCCATAGGTATAGACCAAGAAAGTGATGAATTAAGGTGGGCTCTTATAGACTATAAGATCTCTGAAGGTCAGCCTGTTGGTATTACCAGTATTCTTACCAGCATATCTCAGATTACTGGAGGGCTGAATAAAGATGAAAAGTATTACACTCCTAATGCTGAAACAGGAGAAATTCCAGCTGTAGATATACTTACTGAATTCAGAGGAGCATATACGGCAATAGCCCAAACTATTGGTTATATAGGAGAAGGCGCCACAGAAGGTTCTTTCTATCATATGGATAAGACAAGAAATTCATACACTACTCCAAACTATCTTGGAAGAGTGATGAAAGAACTTTCTGATGCTAATAACGATGAGAAGAGGTGCGACAATTATATTGAGGAAAACTACGGTAAATTTAACTGGTTTAAGAAAGATGGCGTATGGCTTAATTCTTGGCTCAGACAGCTTGCTGAAGACAAAGAGCTTAGGAAAGAGCTTAAACACAAAGTAGTTCTTGACTTCAATAAGAAGGGCTTCTTTGAGACTGACAGTCTTGGATATGCACTTGGATTGCTTAGAGAGTTCAATGCTCCTCTTGTAGATAAGAAGAAGGGATATAAACTTGCTTGGTATTATGTTCCTATGCTCTCTGACACTGACTCTGCGGAGTTTGTGCAGTTCACAAAAGAGGTAGACGAAGGCTACCAAGACAAGCTTCTTAAGCAAATGAGACTTACTGTTGTTCAAGAATACAACAGAATCAAACTTGTCAGAGAGAGAAATCAAAGAATAAAAGAAGGCAAAGCTGATAAGATAGCTAACTTTGATACCAGAGGACTCCAATTCTGCTTCTACCCTGAACTTAACACTTGGAAGGATGAAAACGGAGGATTCCTTGAGCAGCTGGATTCTCTTACAAAACAGAGAGCAGAGGCTAAAGAAAAAGGAGATGAGACTAAGAGACTTGAGCTTAATACCTCTATTCACAACCTCATAGATAAAGCTGTAAGAGAGATTGTAGAGCAAGATGTAGATGACACATATAACAGATTTAGGGAACTTGGAGTATTTGACAAGGACGGTACTGGTAAAAATGCCAAATTCAAATATCTCAAGGGATATACTGATATTGATGCCCAGATGCAAGGCAACAGGAGCTATATCCAAGAAACCCTTAATAACCTTGACAGAGAAAGGTACAAAAATTTCACAAGGCTTGCGGAAAGGTATCTTGCTAATCCTTATAGTCTGAATTATAATGATAGACAAAGACTATTTGCCAAAGCATCTGAGTTAAATAAAGAATCTGTACCGAGGGTAGAGAAGAATGAGCATCGTGAGATGATTTCAAAGTATGTCTGGAACTCAAGATTTGCTACCTCTCAAATAGAGCAGATATTTGCTACAGACCTTGCATACTATAAGAATGCCACTGATTTTCAAAAGAGGTTTAAGGAGATTCATGCTCCTTCATTAAGGCTTTATACAAAAGCTGAGTATAATGGGGAAAGAGTTGGTAAAGATATAGAGAGAAGCATTTATCTTGCTGATGAGAAGATTCTCTCTAATACTTTCGAGCAGCTTAAACAGGCCCTTGATGAAAGAGTAGATAATGGAACATTAAGTAAAGCTTCAAGAGATTATATACTCAAGCAGTATGAGAATATAAACTCTTCTGATGCTCAGGCTTACAGGACTCTTGATTCTTACAGGGCTATGCTTGTAATGTCTGGTCAATGGAATGATGCTCTTGAGCAAGCCTATAAGAATTTCCAAGACCCTTCTGGAAACTGGACAATAGAAGACTTCTCTCAGATATTCCAGACTAAGAAGCCTTATCTTTATACTCAGACTGGTATAGATGCTCAAGTTTCCAGTGGTGAGCAAATAAAGATGGGTATTCAGCATAAGAACTCTGAATTCCTATTGCTTGCTATGCTTCCTAAACTTGTTGAAGGTACTTCTATGCAAGATGCTTTCAAGCTTAGGGCTATAGACCAGTTTATGAAGGAGAATAATATTGATGTTGTCAACTTCACATCAGCTGTTAAGGTAGGAAATCAAGGCATCATAGACCTTAATTATAAAGAAGGCCCTGTAAAATTTGATAATCATATTTATCCTGATGTCTATAAGCTCATAAACGGATACAATGATGCAAATGGAAATCATCATGAGGGTCTAAATGAAAAGATAGAGAAAGGCACCATTACTAAAGAGAGATATGATGAAGTCCTGTCTCAGTATAAATATCAGAATGAGAAAGAGGTTCTTGATTATTTGAATCAAATTACAGATAATGGAAAGAGCACAGTAACTGTACATTCAGCGAGCTACGAGGACTATGGTATCCAGACTCAAACTCCAGAGCACATAATTGACCATGAGCAGTTGTTTGGAACTCAGATAAGAAGACTTATCGGAGCTGATATTACTCCAGGAACTATGCTTAGTGTTGCTGGGACAAGGATGACTGCTGAAGAGTGGTGGAAAGTCTATAATGGAATACTCGTAGACAACATTGCTCAAGCTTTCGATGAAGTCAGTGATAAATTCAGCACTCCAGAGAAGATAGAGAAACTTCTTGTAGAGACTATAAAGGGAAATGATAGGTATCCTAATGACCTTGTTAATGCTGTCAGGATAGTAGACGGAAGATTCAACATTCCTCTATTTGACCAAAGTACAGCTGAGCTTGTAGAGAGTCTTATAAACTCTGTTATTAAGGACACTGTAACAAAGCAGAAGATAAAAGGAGGCTCCTGTATTCAGGTATCTAGCTTTGGGCTTTCAGATAGACTGAAGGTTGTTTATGATACTGATGAGAAAGGTAACACCCATGTCAAGTACATGGAGTGTTATATGCCAGCTTATGCCAAGGAATTCTATCAAGCTTTCATGAAGAAAACTGACGATGGAAACTACATCCTTGACATGGATGATTTCCCTGATGAGCTTAGGTATGCTATTGGTTATCGTGTTCCTACTGAGGATAAGTACTCAATGGCTCCTCTTAAGATAGTTGGATTCTTACCCCAACAGAATGGTTCAGCTATAATGCTTCCCGCTGAGATTACCACACTCTCAGGTTCTGACTTCGATGTTGACAAGATGTACATCATGCTTCCTGAGTTTAATGTAATCAGGTATGACAAGAGCAAAGCTATTCAGGACTTCAAAAAGTTCAATCAAAAATATGCTCAGACTCAATCTTGGATTGACAGTATATTTGGTGCCATTATTGATGAGAACTTTGAAGGAGAAGAAGAAACTGATGCAAGTGCTGACTTTGATGCTTGGTGGAAAGAAAACAAGGAAAACTACAAGCTTGACAGACCTAAGTTCAGAAAGATAAAAGGAACATTCAAAGCAGATGAGAATGGTAGGAATGCCTCATTTGATGATGGTCTTTCTAAGAAAGAGAATCCTACAAGAGCTGATAAAGAAAGAGCAAGAAAGAAGAGGAATAATGCTATTATAGACATGATGTTCTCTGTTCTTACTAATTCTGATACCCTTCAGAGGTTTGTGAAACCTGGAGGGTTTGAGGAGGTAAAAAAGCAAGCGCATATTCAAAGAATACTTGAGAACCTTACTTATGATGAACTCTGTGAGGCTCTTGGAGTCAAAGATAATGTGGCTGAAAAGCTTAATAGTCTTAATGAAGATGAGCTTGCTGAGCTTGCTGGAAAATATGGCAAAGTATTAGATCCGCTTTCTCCTCTTACTCAGATTCACTTTCATAAACAAAATTCTGCTGGGGCCAAGGCTATTGGTATCTATGCTGTGAATAATGCTGGTCAGGCACTTCTTCAGCACTCTGAATTCAGCTTAATATACAATGACAACCCTAAAGCTCTTGGTAGTATAAGCCTGTTTGGTAAGAATCTAAGCGATTTAAATAGGGTTCAAAATGCTGAGGGAGAGTATATAACCAACAATATGGCTCAGTATCTTGCAGCCTCTGTTGATAATGGAAAAGACCCTACCCTTGAGGATAATGGACAAAATGATTTCACATTCAATGTGTCTAATATGCTTATAAGGCTTGGATTCAGACATAGGGAAGTTGCCGCTATTATGAACCAACCTATTATCAAAGAGCTTGCGGCTGCTGTGACTAAAGGTCTTTCTGATGGTGTGTCTAAGGAAATAACACTGAATGAGATTCTTACCAAGTATGCTAAGGCAGCAGGATTAAATGAGAGTGATGTTGATGGATTTATAGACATCAAAGATTTCACTCTTGAGGATATGTATAAAGACAGATGCAATGGAGTAAAGAAGGACGCCGATTACTATAAGAGGCAGTTTGCCATTGGTCTCTGGTTCAAGAACGCTGAGAATGACGCTATGTTTGTGAATACTGTCACTCAGAATCTCAGGGCTGACGCACAAAATGCCGCTGCTGGTCCTTTAATGATGGACACTATTCTTAGGGAGATAAAGATTGAAACTACTGTAAAAGCTGACAGGGGACTCTATGACGCAGCTGACACTATGTCCATAGAAAGCATGAAAGAAAGTCCTCTAGGATTCATGGCCGCTTTCCAACAGTTTGGAATAAAGAGGACTCAAGATATTCTCGCTGCGTATTTCCCTCAATATAGTGGTCCCTTTAAGGGAATGCTCACTGACCTTATGAAGAGGACAAAGTATAATAACGTCAGTGTAGAGACAGCGCAGAAGCTGTTTGACGCCACTATACTTTATAATCTTTCTTCTATTCCTTTGTTTTCCTCTTTGAAGGGAAAGGCAAAGTCTTCTGAGGATGTGTATAAGTATTTTCTCAAAGATTTCCCTGAGACTTTCAAGAAAGCAAAAGAGAGTAATCCTGTAGTATATAAGTCTGGTGATACGGAGGTTAGATTTAATGACATCCCTATTATAAAAGGTCTGAAGGTGGTTCCTGCCTCTAAGACAAATGTTGTAGCAACTATTGTACTTGATTCTGTAGGAAGACTATCTAAGGATGGTAAAGCCAAACTCACCCAAAGCTGGGAGGCTCTTATGTATTCTGATAATGATAATGCCAGGAATCTTGCCCTTAATTTATTCGCATATTCTGTTGTCAGATATTCTGGAAAATACACACCTACTGGATTCGCACATCTTGTACCCACAGCTGTAAGAGAAGGAGCCAAAGGCTATATAGATAAGCTTGAAGACATAAGAAAACATGGAGTATCTACAAAAGATAGAGGAGGAAATAACTCCTTTAGAACACTTTTCTTAAGAAATAATACTGAAAACAGGACTCTTTTCCCCAAGCTTTCTGATAAGGAGGCTAAGGAAATAATGAAGATGTTTAATGATAGTAAAGACTTGTCTGGAAATGGAGGAAGAATCATAACAGCTAATACTACAGACCTCAATAATGTCATACCATCAGTAGTAACTGTTATGATGATGCATGACCCCAATGGTAATCCATATCCCGTTTCTGTATTTAAGAACGGTATTATGATTCAGATAAAAGGAGAAGATGGTAAAACTCAAAAGCGGTTCTTCATCTTTAATCAGATATCGAATACTGAAGCTGAGATGATTCCTGTTACTCCTCTTGGAGCTAAGGGCAACATATCAGAATACTTCTTGGATAATCCCTATGGAGAATCAGCTGTTCAGGTTTCCCAGGAATATGAGGAGGAGAATACTGAAATTGAGACCGCTGAAGATGAACCACAAGCAATATCTGCTGAGATAAGGTATCTTAATGGCTCTAAGAAAGACGATGAAGGAAATGATATTTGTGTAAGTATAAGTATAAGTAAATAAGTATGGCTGAAAGTTGTGTCATTACTCCATTAGTTAGGACTGCTAATGGAGAAATAAAAGAAAGTAAACTCTTTCCAGGTATTCTTGGTGCTGTCAATAATGATAGAACCAGAGCTGTTGACATCTATTCAAAAATAAGGAGTGATAATTTTCAAAGTGATTTTGCCCATCTTCCAAAGGATTCCAATGGAGAATTCACTCTTAGTTCTGTTATAAGCACTGGGGTATTTAAGGATCTCACTAATGAAAGAGCCATTAAAGCACAGATGAAAATGGCTGGCTTTGTTGATAAAGATGGTAATCCAAGAGAGTCTGAGGCCACTATTGACAGCATCAGGGAGGCATACCAAAGGGCTAATGGATATAATAAGGAGTCTGACGACTTTATAGCTGTTCCTAAAACAAGGGTAGATAGCGAAGGAAACAGGAAAGTCTATATTGAAGTGGAACACAAGACAGCTGAGAATGCAGGTCTTGTGGATAAGATAGACAATGAGATAGGACTTCATAACCTTCTTTTGGATACCCTTAGGCAACAAGGTATAGGTGTTGAGGCTCTCTCTCTTCTTGAAGAAAGGGAACTCGGTAGTGGATTAATTGATTTTACTGACCTGACAAAGACAAATGCTGAGGGTATCCTTAACCTCATAAAGATTTCTTCTGGGGAGAGAGGAGTAGAAGCACTGCCTGAGGAATTCAGTCACTTTGTCATTGAGACATGTACAGACAACTCTCTTATTAAGAGACTTATTGACTTTGTCAATGATGATGAGATAATTCATACAATACTTGGCGATGAGTATGACGCTTATTATAAGAGGTATGATGGTAATAATTATAGGCTAGCTAAAGAAGCTGCCGGTAAACTACTTGCCATTCATCTTAAAGATGTCTTTGAAGTAAGAAATAGCACCACTGATCAAGAGGAACAAGCAAGGAGACTTAATGGTCTTCTTAACAGGGCTTGGAATGGAGCTAAGAACCAGTACTCAAAGTATGATAAAAAGTCTCTTCGAGACATAGTAGAAGCATCAAGAAGGATGTATGGTGAAGTAGCCAATAAAGCTCTTGAAAATAAACTTGAATATGATGTAAAGAAAGCTGAGGCTCAAGTATGGTTTAATACTTCTACTCCTGAATCAGAAGCTGCTGAAAGGAGAAAGGAACTGTTTGAGAAAATTTTAGAAAATCAAAGTAAAAGATGGGCCATTGCCGAAGCAAGAGTTCCTGAAGCTCAAGAGGAAGAGGAGAACAAAAAGAGACCTGGGCAGACTTCAAGTTACACAAAGGGACAAAGAGAGCTAAAGGAGAGACTTGAGAAAGATATGGCTGAGAAAGCGTATCTTATAGGTATTTATGATTTCCTTGATACTGCCCATAAAGGAATTAAGTCTGCTCTTGATGCCATTAATAAAATATCTGAACTCAAAAATGGTAGAGAAAAAGCTGCAAGGCTTAACAAAGCCAGAGACTTCATATACTCATATGAAAGTATCTTATCAGATATAGAATCTGAGCTAAAAGATTTCCCCGAGGAGACAGCTGAGCACACTAAAGCTCTTGAAGATGTAAGGGGAGCTTTTGATAAGATAAGGGTTCTTAAGAGAGCATATGAAAAAGAAGCCAAAGCCACTTTTGAAGAGTTTGTAGCCCCATTCTTTGAAGAGCAGGAGAAGAACCCATTTACTGGAGAAGAAGGTAGGAAACTGGCTTCTGTACTTTGGGAGTCTCCTAAAGACATTACAGTATATGATGCTTGGCTTAGGGCTGCCGCTAATTCAGATAATGAAGTTATCAGATTACTTGACCAAATTATCAAGAGAGCCAGAAATAGAGGAAGACTCAAGACAATTGAAGTTAGAAAGAGGCTTGAAACTCTTGGAATGAAAGCCAGGAATGCTGGAATGAAAGACTTTGATTGGATGTTCGCAAAGGATGCAAATGGTCATAAGACAGGTTTCTATATCACAAGGGATAAAGTTACAGACTCTAATAAGCTTACTTTCTATGATGAGTTCATGAAAATAAAAGAGGAGCTTGATAAGTTACTTCCTGCTGGAACCACAGAGACTCTTAATGCTGTGAAAATCAGAAAGGATCTTCTTGAAAGAATGATGTCAGGTGGTAAAATGACTGAACAGATAGCTGAGGCAATTAAGGATAACTTTGTCAGAAGAGGAGACGATACTGATGTAGATTATGCCACTGCCCTTGAAGACTTTGAGGGTAGAAAGGTTAATTTCTTGCCCATATATTATACTCAAATGATGTCTGGAGAAATGGCTGATGATTTGTCAACTGATGTTATCTCAACCATGATAGCATACGCTGCCATGGCTAATGACTTCTATGAGATGAATGGCATCCTTCAGCAAATGGAACTTGGAAGAGATTTGCTTCTTGACAAGGATTATGGTCATAAGGTAGGGCAGACTAAAGGTAACAAGCCTCTTCTTGAAAAACTCGATAAGCTTGGGGATAAAGTAGGCAAGCAACTTAAAAAGTATGATACTAACTTTGAGGCTAGACTCAATTCTCTTTATGAAATGAGTCTCTATAGTAGAAGAAGAAAAGATGAGGGTACTGTTGGAAATACCAATATAGATAAAGGTAAACTTGCTGACCAGCTTAATTCAATTACAGCCCTTAATACTCTTGCTTTGAACCTCACAGCTGGTATTACTAACCTTGTCACTGGTACTTCTATGCTTAGAATAGAAGCTGCCGCTAAGGAATTCATGGAATACAAAGATATTCTTAGAGGTGACAGGGCTTATGCTCTTGCTATGCCAGAGTTCTTTAAAGAGTATGGGAACTCCATAAAGACTAATAAACTGTCTCTATTTGACGAGTTGTTTAATGTCATGCAGGAATATGAGGGGCAGATAAAGAATACCAACTTTGATAGAAAGAAATGGTATTCAAGAATGTTTGAGATGGATACTCTATTCTTCATGAATAACTGCGGAGAGCATTGGCTTCAGAACAGAACTGCTCTTGGCCTCGCTTATTCATATAAAATGAAAGATGATAGGGGTAATGAGACCAATCTTTGGGATGCTCTTACAGTTGAATACCTCGATGAGCAACATCCTGAGTATGGGGCTAAACTGGTTATAAAAGAAGGGTATACCAAGCCCGATGGTTCTGAGTTTGATGATGATGACATCTATGAATTTACCAGAAAAGCAGCTGCAATAAATCAGAGAATGCATGGTATATATAATAAGGAGGACATGAATGCCATACAAGCAGTTGGCCTTGGAAGAATGGCTTTGCTCTTCAGAAAATACCTTGTGCCATCAGTTGACAGGAGATTCAGAAAAGCCATCTATAACTATGACCTCAAGTCTTGGGAAGAGGGGTATTACAACACTGCTGGTAAATTCCTTCTTCAATTAGGCAAGGACCTTAAGGCTCATAAGCTTAATATAACCTTAGCTTGGAATAATCTTTCTGATGCTCAAAAAGCTAATATAAAGAGAGCTGGAACTGAAGTTGGGTATCTATTAGCTATCCTTGCTGGTATTGCTCTGCTTGGAGGAGGAGATGTTGATAGAAAGAGCAGAAGCTTCTTCTTGAATGAGCTTGAGCTTCAACTTAAGAGACAAAGAGCAGAGATTGGCTCATTGGTTCCTTCTCCTATGCTGGCTAATGAGGCTCTTAAGATTCTAAAATCTCCTGCTGCTGGAGTTGATACTATTGAAGATATGCTTGGAACTCTTGGAATTCTTAATCCTTGGAACTGGACTACAGAGATGCAGTCTGGAAGATACAAAGGGCATTCAAGAGCCTATAAGATATTTATGACATCTCCATTTGTACCAATGAATAGTACATTATACAAGAGCTTTAATCCTGAAGAGATAATTCCTTTCTATAATCAATAAAATAAAGGAGAGCCAAAAGCTCTCCTTTTTTATTATAGTACAAAGAAACATTCTTTTACTGCTTGTTGCTCTGTATCAGACAAGCTATTAAAATCTTCTGCTGAATATCCTCTTGACTTAAGAGTTTCTTTCTCATCATCAGAAAGCTTATCATATTCTGTTTGCTGAGGAGTAGAGAGCCTCTCTCTTTCAGTTGCTTCTTCTTGTGAAATCATTCCAGGTTTATGCATGTAAACCCTGTAGTTACCATTCTCTCTGTCATACCATATAGGAGAGAAGGAAGCATCTACTTGATCCCACCACCAATCTTGAAAGTCTATTGCCTCTCTTTCTGTGGAGAATCTGAATTCTATTCCTTTAGAGCCTCTTCCAATAACTTTGACATCGTGGCGATTACCATTTCTATCTCTGTATATTGTGGTTCCCCAAGGATGATTCCACAAGTCCATAATTCTATTGTAGGCATCTTCTTCACTTTGAATACCCTTTACATAATCTCTGGCTCTAACAGCATCGGTGTTTCTTAATTCTGCACCAGCATAATAACCCTCGTTAATCTTTGCGAAATAGCTGTACATTGTAGGGCTATACCAGTTCTTGACTTTTTCCCACAGTTGAGCAAAGAAATTGGCTATTCTTGCACCAAGATTCTTAGGTCTTGTGTTATCCTGCCTATGCATGACATACCTTCTAAACTCTTCAGCAAGTCTTTCTTCAAGGTCTATATTATCTGTAGCCTTTGGCCATAGTTTCTTAGCGCTGTTGAATAAAGCCTGTTTCTCATTCTCACTAAGAATCATATTGAAGACTGTGTGGAATGCCTCATGGTAAATAGTGCCTTCAGCAGCTATATCACTTATAGTAACTATACCTTTATCAAATAATCCCCAAGCTTCTTTACCCATTTCAGCAACATCAATAAGTCCCTTGGTGAATTTTAACCTATCCTCAGCTGCTATTTGTGGAAGAGCCTTTTCAAGCCAAGCAACCTCTTCTTCTTGCTTCATTTTCTTCCAAGTCTTCCTATCAACAGCTCTAACTCTTCTTACAGGCTTTCTCTTTTGCTCAGGTCTCTTTGGTGTAGGAGTACCAGTAACTTCAGGAACAGGAGGAGTCTGAGGTTCAGAAGCTGCTTCAACAGCGGCTGCTGCTCTTTCTCCAGCAGCTTCTTCTGTCTTTACTTTCTCTTGACCAGCCATCTGCCATTTTCCATTGACTTCAGTTACTGGTTTGAGAGTATACCACTCATCATAAAGAAGTGCTGATTCAAGATTTGAAGTCAAAACTCCAGCATCAAATCTGTCTTTCATATATGCCTGATTGCCTACTTTACTAAATGCTACTTGAATAGGCATTCCAAATCCAGCAAGCTCAGTCATTATGTCACTGACTATTTTATCAGTAGACATAAACGTGCCCCCATTTACTGAAGGCTCAGAAACTTCACCTCCTATGGAGATTGACAGGTTAGACTCACGAACTTTAAATACATCAATTAGCTTGTTTTGTCCACTAACTCTAAGTGTTATACCGCCTTTGCTGCTTGTGGATGGATTAACATGCAAAGCATTGGCCTTGCCATAACTAGTGTAGAGGTACTTGGATATTACTTCAGAAAGCTCAATGGCCTCATTATCTGTTATTGCTGTAAAGTCTCTATGGTTGTCCTGTATCTTTCTGATAACACTTTGAACTTCATTATAAAAATCTCTGTATAACTTAGAAGACTTGAATTTAGCGTCTCCCAGTAATGTTGAATCAAAGTTCTTTATTTTCACAAGAGGATTAACAGTTTGACCAGTAACAGAAGGAATAGATACTCTAAGTGTCTTCTTTACTCCAAAGGCAGTAGTTTCCTCTATAACAGTAAACTTCGGAGTACCAGTCTTCATTACTTCAGAGAGGTCTTTTTCTTCCTCTATATAAGGAACAAAGCCAGCTTTGAGTTCTTGTACTTCAGTAGTAACTGAACTCTCAAGTCTTTGTTTTCCTCCATCTCTCCATTGCTGAACAAAAGAATCAGAGAACTCAGCAAGACCAGCATACTTGTTCATAGTATTTCTGTCCTGAGGGAGAATACCTATGACTTGATTATCCTTTGCAGATACAATCCAGATAGCTTCTTCTACTTGTTGTCTTACACTATCATCTTGAATATCCTTTGCATAAGAAGGGTCTATAACAAACCTAACTTTGTCTCCAGGTTTTAACTTACCTGAATTAACGTATTCAAAAGCACCTAGTTTAGTAAGTATTGTGTGAGTTTGATATGGAGTTCCATCAGGAGCTAAAGGAGCACTTATTCTTCCAGCAGCTCTTTCTTTTACTCCATATTGAGGAATATTATTTTTCCAGTATGTTCTTTTGCCAGTAGAATCTTTAGGAATAGAATCTTCTGGATTTGTCTTTATCTCTTTTTCCCTCTGATTCTTTAGGTCTTCAGAAGTAGTAGGAGCAATCTCTGGTTCTGTAACAGGAGCAGCAGGCCTTCCTGTGGTTACAGAAGGAACAGTACTTACACCATCTGCACCAGTAGTCTCATCAGGTGCTGGTTCTGAGCCCTCATCGAAGTCAAAATCAAAGTCCTCATCATCAATTACATCATCGGTAGCTTCATCTTCTTTAGCTTGAGTAGCCACATAATGAAATATATCCTGAATTCTCTTTGACCTTGCTATACCTTCTTCAGTTGCAGTATCAATACCAAGACCTGATTCCCATAATCCATTCATGTCATCTAAGAATGGATTAGTCATCTGCTCAGTATTAATGAATGAGGTGCCGTCTTTTTCTGAAGGATTTGTATTAAGTCTTCTATTATCTATAATAGCCTCAACAGCTTCAGCATCTTCTTGAGACACTGTCATTGTTTTTCCATCAAGAGTAGGAATCTCTGTTCTTATAAGAGACCTTACTTTATCTTTTTGTCTTTGGGCTATTGCTTGATTAGACTTATACTGTCTTGCCATAGTATTACCAGATGAGGCTAAATCATCAATGGCCTGTTGCATAGCCTCATCATCATCTGAGTCATTCACAGCCTTATCAAATGCTTCTATATTCTCAGCACTTGTAAGATTTTGCATCTGCTTATTGGCTCTTTCCTCAAGCTCTTCCTTTTCCATTTGCTTAATAATCTCATCTCTATCATTAAGCATGAGGTCTGGATTCTCAAGATACTGGTCTCTTCTCTTTTGGAATACCTCAGAAGATTGTGACATCTTAATAAGATCTTGAAGTCCAGTAGTCACTTTGGCCTTTTGGTCTTGGTCAATTCCTCTTTGGTCAATCTTATCAAGATTCCTTATAGCCTGTCCAAATATCTTTCTGGCTTGTTGGTGATCCGCTACTCCCATTCTTTCAAGAGCTGTAAATCCCTTAAGAGTGGTAGCGGTCTCTTGCATAACCTTGATGTTTTTTTCAAGGACATCTACATTATGCTTAGCTGTCTCATTATTAGGAGATGCCTCAAGAATGGCCTTATTACTGTCAAGTCTTGTTTGGAATTCCTTTACAATATCCTCAAAGAAATTACCTATGTCTTCTCCAACAGACTTAGTTCTTTCCTTCCAATCGTCTATTTGGAGCTTCATATAGGTAAGCTGCTCAAGCTGTTCATCAGAAAGCTTGCCATTAGTGCTATTATCTAATGCATCATACTCATCTTCAATCTTTTGCATTAGATTAAGAACATCATTCTTGCTCTTAGCAACCTTTTCCCTTATTTGGTCAGGAGTCATAGGATTACCATCAGCACCTATAAATGGACCTGTTGTAACTTCCTTACCTTCCTCATTTGTAGTTGTCTTTGTGGTGTCTTTGACTATCTCAGCGGCCTCTTCATCTGTAATGTTATTCAATGCTCCAGAAACCATGTCCTTAAGAACATCTTTCTTTCCAGCATAAGTGAACCACATTATATCATTATAAAGCTTGGCAAACTCACTATCCTTGAATTCTTTCTCAAGTCCCTCATCAAGAGCTGCATCCATCTTATCTTGAAAGTACATATGCCTTACAAGACGCTGGTATTGGTCTCTGAACTTAGGATCATTGGCTCTCTCATTAAGATAGTCAGCTACTCTTTGGTTCCTCTCTCTGTCTTCGGTAATCTCCTTGTACTGTCCAAGTACACCTCCAGACCATCCTATTCTCCTGCCCTTACCAAAATCAGCTCTTGTTTGAGTATTCTTTTTACCAAATACAGGAGCACCCATAACTCCAGTCATAGAACCTATGAGATACTGTTCCCAAGTATCCCCTCTTCCAAGAGTAGCAAGTATTTGTTTGCCTATTCCAGCAATATAATCACTGGCTTGAGTATTGGCTTCTGGATCATAGATAGATTTGGCATAATCATTAAGCTCAAGAGAATATCTTGTGTTAGACGCATCAGAAGCTATCTGTTGTAAAACTTCTTCTCTACCTTCAGTATGACCAGATTTATAGAGAGCCTTGGCAGCTCTCTGAGCGGCAGTCTTCTCAAAGAATCCTCCAGGTTTCAACTCACCCATTTTACCAGCAACCTTAGCTGCTCTAGATGCTGACCTAAATCCTCCTCCAAGAAGCTTATTAAACTGGATTATATTACCAGCAGTAAGTATAGGTATATTCCAAGCAAGAGTAGCATTACCAACTTTGGCTTTGTCTTCCTCAAGCTTAGCCATTACCTTATTATACTTGTCATTCTCATCCTCTTTAAGAAGCTCTTTCTCATAGTCACTGAGATTAGGATTATCCATAATCTCTTGGATATTAGAATCTCTGAGGTTAGTATAAAGCTGTTGATTTTCCTTACCCATTTGCTGGGCAGCTTGCAAAGCCTCTATTGAACCTTCAGTAGTGGCAGCTGCTACAGCACCAATAC
>OCTX012157023.1_pt1 | contig 40901 bp, 26 predicted proteins | sample 1539691 | NCBI WGS metagenome assembly OCTX01 (sample SAMN02144231, study PRJEB22623) | gut metagenome | biome: sheep rumen | host: Ovis aries | place: New Zealand
CATTCTTAATGGGAACGTGTTTTATTATAGCCACGATATTCACCTGCCAATTCTGATACTTCTTTCCGCATTTCCATGATCTCGCTGATACACATCTGAAGCTCCTCTGTCATGGACTGAGAGACGATTCCGCCCATGTGATAGTACCTCGTCAGCTGGTTGAGATTATTCCCGATCCCTGCAAACTGCCGGAGCAGCTTATCCAGTTTGGGGAATTCCGCCACGATGTGATTGTGGATCTCCACCTTTCCAAAGATTGCCTGCTGCCTCAAATATCCGGAAACAGACATGCCTGCCTCTTTCGCCAGGTCGTAGATCGTCTCATATTCCAATTCTGTCAATCGCAAGGCGACGAGATGATCGCGAACCGTGCCTTCCACCTTTTTTCTTCTTGTCATAAAATATCCCTTTCCCTTTTTTCTTTCTCCAGTCAGACGGCACATCCTGACTGCTTACGCTTACCACCATGAATGCACGATCACAATGCCCTTAGGCATTGCCGATGATATTTCCCGTGGAGAGATTAGCGCTGCGAACATAGTATGTGAGCCAATAATCATTTCCTGCCCGTCTGTGCATCACGGAACCGGCCGGAAATGTACCCGAGGGAATGGGGAGCGGAATCCCCATCAAGTCTGCCGTGGTGAATGGATTTCTCAGAAATGAGAAATGCGTTATACACAGGCGGAACTTGCTCTAAGAAAGGTTCCCCTTCTCAAGAGAAAAATATGGTGTCTTTTTCCCCTTCGTATATTCCAAAGTCTTTGGCATACAAGGAAAATGTTGAGCGCCTTTTTCGCAAATAAAAAGTTTTTACATTTCTTAACAGCAGATCTTTTTCCTTTTTTCATGAATAGTTTGGAATATGCAGAAGGAGGTTAAGAACATGACACATGTAAATGAGACAAACAGAAACAATGATAAGAGAACTGAAAACGAGAAGAGGACCTATACGGTGAAGGAGCTTCAGGAGATTCTGGAAGTCAGCAGGCCGACTGTTTATGCCTTGCTGAAAAGAAAGGAATTCCACTCGATCACGATCGGCGGCAAGCACCTGATTTCCAAAAAGAGTTTTGATGCTTGGCTGGATGGGATAGAGTTGGACTCAGAAGTGGGGTATCTGTGAAGGGAGTTTCTATTATCTTACATGTTTGATCGTGGACACAGTGGCTACTCTGTTCAACATGCACATTTTCGTTGGACTTTGATTCCAGCGCGACATACTAAAAGAGACAATAGAAATCAGGTATAGTGAAAGGGGCACCATTACATCATGGAGAACAGATATGGATAGAGAATATGAAATTTTTCCGGATGTAGATTCAAAATACGTATATGATCGAGGCGTCGGAACGAAACAGATAAAAAGCAGAAAGGTGATTTCAGTAAAGGAGATGGGTGATCTCCTTGGCCTGAAAAAAACGGAGCGCTATTGGCTGGTCCATAAAAATGTTTTTGAGACAAAGACAATTATCGGGAAAATGTGGGTGGATATTGCAAGCTTCGAAAGCTGGTATGCCAATCAATTGAAGTACAAGAAGGTGACAGGGGAAGAGCCGGGCGAGAAGATCCGGGAATGGACTTACTCCATAAAAGATATTTCGCAAATGCTTGGAATCGTTGAAGCTGGTGTCTATGACCTGATTAAAAGGGAATCGATTGAGACAATCGTCATAGATGACCGGATGCGCATACCGAAAAAAGTTTTCCGTAAGTGGTATGCCGGGCAGAGACATTACAGGACGAAAGAGGATCGGCAGGCGGATGCAAACATCGAAGAAGCGACACTGTCCTTCCCCCAGATGGCTGCATTATTGGGCGTTTCCAGAAATAAGGTCTATAGCATTCTACGCGACAACAGGTATCACCACTATTTTGAAATCATTGTTGTAGCTGACAAGCGAAGAGTAACAAAAGAAAGTTTTGCCGCATTCCTTGCGGGTCAGGATCAATACAAGCTGTGTTCAAGCTCTGATGACAGGTCTTTAGGAAACGGAGATAGAGGAAATGTTGCAGATAAGAAAGCTTTGGGAGGAATTGATGCGTACGGTGCTCCGCCCGTTTTATCTTATCAGGCGTCGGATCTGCAGTCTGCTCAGGAAACAGATTCCGGTCATTACAATGACACACGGTGCAATTATATTTCACTTGAGGAAGCTGCTTCAATGGCATCCATGTCCAGGCAGGCAATCTCGCGATATGCAGAAAATGGGTGTTTTAAATTCTGCAGGATTGGAAGAAAAGTCCGGGTTTCCCGTACCAGCTTTGTACGATGGCTTACGTCGCGACAGGAGGAGCTAATGAAGAATTGATGAAGAGTGACAATCCAGCGCGGTTCACCTTTTTGAGTCATTTACCTATCCGTAGCAACTATATAGGGGCATTCTTTTTTCATCACAACAGTTTTTCAGCATTTGATTAAGAAAGGAGGAGAAGGATAATGGCGTCGATTAAAGAACGAAACGGGAAATACTGTGTTATTTACAATTATGTCAATCCGAAGGGAAAGAGAAAGCAGAAATGGGAAACCTTCTCTACTAAAGCGGAAGCAAAAGCAAGAAAAGCTGAGATTGAGTATAAAGAGACAAATGGCACATTTATCGTTCCCCAATGTAAATATCTGAAGGACCTGTTAACGGAATACGTGAATCTATATGGCAAAGATAAATGGGCACTTTCTACCTATAGCAGGAATTGCAGCCTGATCGAGAATTACATTAAGCCATTGATTGGCGACTTAAAACTCTCAGAGATTAATACCCGTGTTCTGGAGGTCTACTATCAGAAACTACTGGAGACTCCTGCTATCCCATGTAAGGCACCGCGAAAAACAGAAAATGGCATGGTGGGCTTGAGTACAATCCGTGACATACATAAGCTCTTGCGGAGCTGTTTCGAACAAGCAGTAAAATGGGAGCTTCTTGAAAAGAATCCGGCTAAAAGGGCAACGGTACCGAAGTACAAACCGAAGAAAAGAGAGATATGGACTGCCGATATCCTGATGCATGCAAATGAAGTTTGCGAGGATGAAGAACTGAAGCTTGCTATGAATCTGGCATTTTCCGGATCTCTTCGGATCGGCGAACTGACCGGACTGACGTGGGACTGTGTGGATATCTCTCCGGAGGCAGTTGAAGAAGGCCGTGCCTACATTTATATCAATAAAGAATTCCAGAGAGTCTCCAAAGATGCGATCAGGGACCTTGGCGGGAAGGACATACTCGTTGTATTCCCTTCTGAAAGCAAACTGTGTTCGACAGTCCGTGTCCTGAAAGCACCCAAGACAGAAAGCAGCATCCGGAAGATTTATATTCCGCGGACCGTTTCCGAAATGCTTGCCAAGCAAAAAGCGGAACAGGATAAGATAAAGGAAATGCTGGGAAGTGAATATCATGATTACGGCCTTGTCATGGCGACCGGTTATGGCATGCCGATGGGCATTGGCAGTATTCATAAGAGATTTGCAAAACTGATCGAAGAGCATAATCTTCCCGAAGTTGTGTTCCACAGTTTGAGGCATACCAGTGTGACATACAAACTCAAGCTCAACGGCGGCGACATCAAGTCCGTTCAGGGAGACTCCGGCCATGCTCAGGTCAGCATGGTGACAGACGTTTATTCCCATATCATTGATGAAGACAGGAAGAAAAACGCTGACCTCTTCGAAGAAGCCTTTTATGGGAAGAAAAACCTCAATCCGCAGATGACGAATAATTCAAATGGAGAGGTTATTACTATCCCCGAAGGCATTGATTCTGAACTTCTCGTTAAAGTCCTGAACAACCCAGAGATGGTTGCATTGCTTTCCGCTCTCGCAAAAAGCATGTAATTGTTCAACAAAAAAGGACTGCTTGGATCCAGCAACTATTATGCTAGCTGTAGTTCTGGTACACATGAACTGATTCAGAAAGGATAATGGCAATTAAGGCATAGAAGGATACGCTTCCTTTGGGACAGAAACGGATCACAATTACAATTGGAAGACTTATAAGCCTGCGAGGAAAATAATGTAAAATAAAAAGCTATTTGAAAGGCGTATCAAAAAAGTTCGCCTTTCAGATAGCTTTTTAAATTTTTAATAAGACAAGAACGTCATCTCTTTAAGGAAGCTTTCATTCCAGTCTTATTTTGAAATAAATCTGGGACTGTGTAGTGCCCCATAAGGATGTGTGGTTTTTGTAGTCCTAGCATGCCTTATAACCTGACTAGAAAGAATACCTTTTAAATCACATCACATTAGTTGTTGTTCAATAATAGTTTCTTCTATCACTTTTACACACTCATCACAATTCTTTTTTATGTCTTCTCCCCAAAACCTTAAGACAACCCATTCTCGGAACTTTAGTGCTTTTTCAATTTCATTATCCCGTTCACGGTTTCGTGTAATTTTCTTGATCCAATAGGTTGAATTCTTGCCATTCTGGAGCCGAAGTTTCAGCTTGTCCCAATCTTTTCCATGAAAAAACTCAGAGTCACAGAAAACAGCAATGCGATACTTTGTGATAGCTATATCTGGTGTTCCTGGTAGGGATTTGTAGTTTTTTCGATATCGAATTCCTCTTTTCCATAAAGCTTTTCGAAGGTACAGCTCAATGGAGGTGTCCTTAGATTTGATACTTGACATTATTTTGCGACGTTTAGCAGATGAAGAATTGTTCATTTCAGGCTCCGCAGTCATCTAGTAATACCTCCATGCAAAGAGGCATAGGAGATAAGACCTATGCCTCAAAAATCAATGCTTACTTGATGTGTTTTATGATTTCTGTGGCAATGGCTCTTGCCATTAGTGGAGGAACAGCATTACCCACCTGTGTAAATTGTGGGGTCTCTACCTTTCTTCTATCGCCACCTGTGGTTCGTTTTCCCTGAAAGACAAAGGAATCATCAAAACTTTGTAGCCTTGCCATTTCACGAACGGTTAATGAACGGTTAAAAGCATAATGAACGTAGTCATCAGGCATTGTAGTAATTGTAAAAGATTGTGAATTTGGATCAAGGACAGTATAGTTACGCTTTTTTGTTTTTAGCAATGGATTATTGGGATCGGCTGCCTGCGCTTCTTTATATCCACCATGCATTCTGATAAGGGCATACCGTGCTTGAACCTCTTGGTTATGCCTTGAAGTCTCATGGTTATGTAGGGCAGCATACTTATATGTAGCGGGATGAACTTCATCATTCGCATTTGCCGCTGTATAAATAGGCTGTTGCTCCAAGAGCTTCGGAAACCGTTTTGTGTCAAGACGTCCTTTCTTACTCCACTCAGAGAAGGTTAAACCATTTTTATCTGGCTTGCCGTCCGCTCTCCGCCTTATGTCGCCGGATTTTGTGCTTTTAAACCTCTTCTCATAAGAGGAATCATAGTTATAGGGATGATCACCAATGCCTATATAACCCAAATCTCCAATTGCTTCTGCAACAGTTACTTTTTCTGATTCAGCCACAGTGTGCGGAATGTGGTCAATAATATCTTGATCGTTTCTACATCCAACGAAAATAACTCTTTGCCGGTTCTGTGGAACACCGTAATCAGAGGCCAAAAGAACCTGTTCGCCACTGACGAAATAAAGGGCAACTTTTTCGGCCAATTTCTTTAGGCTTTCATATTCGTTGGTTCCTTTCATCAAATTCAAGGTACGATGCATAGTCTCAAAAGCACCTTCTTGAAGAATCTCTAATGCTAGCTTGGTACGTTTAACTGTCTCAACAGCCATTCTGTTTTCAGTAATATTGATAAGGTATTCGCAGTGTTTAAGGGCGATATCAAAGATTTCGTTTATATCAAGATGATCAGTAATGCTATCGAATGCATCCTTATAAATACTTCTTTTAAGTTCTGTGGCATTAATCTGATACTTGACAAATTTAGTAATACGCACTAAAGCATTCTGATTGGCAAGTAAGGAAAGAGCCTGCCTGATAACATTTCTATCATCTTCAGATACTTGTTTGTTATTCCTGTATGCTTCAATGAACGCATTTGAAAGCTCAGTGCAAAAGGCCGTAAGCTCAGAATTTGGGAGTTCGTTTTTGTTATCAAGAATAGATTTCTGCAAAAATGCGGCTTGCTCTTTGGAGAGGTCAAGGTCCTTGATCGCCTTTCGAACTGTAAGGTAATCCTGCCGCCTCTGTTTTTCAGCAGTATCTTGGGAAATCCATATCTTGAGTACTTTAAGGGAAAGTGCAAGTTCATCACTCTTTTCGGTTACAGATTCACATCTTTCAACGAACTTCTGTAGATGCTTGTAGTCTACAATATTCCTGATTTCCTTGATGATTCTTTCTTTAACTTTACCATTATCCTTCGTGAGAATACCATAGACATTCTCCATAACAAAATACTTCGGTCTTATAGCTTCAATAACTTTGAGGTAATAGGAGAAAAGGTCATCTTTTTTATCATTCTTTCGTCGTTCACCGGCAAGGGAAAAGGATTGACAAGGAGGGCCGCCCGTAAGGACATCAATGGATATTGACCCGAAATTTTTGTTTATACGCTCTAAGAGTTCCTCGATGAAATCGGGAGAGGTTATGTCTTTAGTTAAGAATTCAGTATTCAATCCAAGCTGTTCGTTATATCTAATACGGTGAGTTACTTCACATGTGGGATTGATATCTGAACCAAGAAGGAAATCAAAATGCTTGCCATTTTCCTCTACTTGAAGGAATCCTTCAGAAAAACCACCTGCTCCTGCAAACATATCAATAAATGTTGGCATGAGGTTCAACCACCTTTCTTACGTATGTTTTCTGAGTACTTTTCTATTATATCAGAGATCATAAAAAAGTCCAGGCATAAGTTTTTATATTTGTCAAGTGCTTTATAATATTGGTCCACATCTAAAGGAAGACATCGCGTACATAAGTTCTTCAATGCGTGATGGATGTGCATAAAATCGGAGATCGATAACTTTTAATTATTCCACAGGAAAAAATTATTTCTGCGGATTTATTAGGGAGAGTGAATTGATTAGAAATCTGGGAAATGTATCAGAGCAAGTTAATTGTAAATACATCTAGCTTAAAGCCCGAGAAGCAAACTCGGGCTTTTCCTATATAAATGATGGCTATAAGGCAAGTTGATGGGGGCTCAAAAAGTATACTTATATCATAAATGTAAAGGGTGGTGACGTAATGATTAATGATGATGTCTTTAAGGCGGATAGCGTCTTGATTGTGTTTGGCTCAAATGTAAAAAAGGCACGTGAATGCAGAAACTTCACAAAGAAACTAGTAGCAGATCTCGCAAGCTATGACAGAGGAAGTCTTAATAGATTAGAAGAAGGGAAAATAAATATCAAATTATTAACTGCGGTTAAGATAGCCAAGGTTTTAGATGTATCATTTCCTGCTTTGTTTTCCAGAAATTATGTCGATGTACATGCAACTGAGTCTAATGGTAACTCCTTATGTAAGTTTCAGGAGGATGATTACCTTTTGGTGTTCCGCGAAAATTTTTCGAAGATGTTATTACAGTATTCGATGTGTCAACTTGAAGTAACTGACATAACGGGAATCAATGAACAGATGGTTAGCAGGATAGTAAATGGGACGAAAAAAAACCCAACCTTGAAAACATTATATGCCTTGGCTTATTCGGTAAATCAAGAAATGAATAACATGTTTTCAAGGACAAAACAGAACGAGGAGGAGATTTAATGATATTTACACCTTATTCAGACGAAAGCGAAGTAATCAGCCTGATTCATAAATATCGTAATGAGGATTATACACTCCTCCGGATGACATATACAATGATCGATAAGAATAACCTAGATGCCAATGGATTACTTCGTGATTTGTTAGAAATGTGGGAGCTGGTTTCATATGACAGCTTGCAACATGGCGGTAGATATGGGGTCATAATAGATTCAATTTTTCTTCAACGTGGTAAAACTGAGCATGTGAAGATGAAGTTTTACAAGGTGGCAAATAGTAGAGGGGATCGTCGTTTTTCAATTGAAACAATAAAAAGGAGAATGCAGGAGGGGGCTGTTAATGAAGGGGATCTTCTTTATATTTCGGTATTCAGAAGACCTGATGGCGATCCACAATTATATTTTATCAACCTTACACATAATGTTCCGACAGAACAGGATATTATGAATGCCCTTGGAATGGATGCAATTACACAGCTATTTGATTCTATTAAACCACGGCTCAGGGAAATTATTCAGGGCGGTTTCTATGATAATTCTAAAGGGTCAGGGGAAACCGCTCCAAAGGATGTAGGTGATACGTTGGAATCTCTTCTTGGCATAAGAACAAATAACAGGAACGATGCGGATTATAATGGCTTGATTGAAGTGAAATCGAAAGGGGGGGCCAGAACATTAGATACTTTATTTACGCTTAGACCAAGATTTGAAGGGACAAGAGTTGCAGAATATGAGCCTTCTGATAGAAACCGAGTTTCTGCTTTTGCAAGAGTGTATGGGTATGATTCAGATGTGCATCCAGGTTATAGTAGCCTGTACATAACTATTGGGTCCTATGAAGCCCCCCAGAATAACCAAGGATTCTATTTGGCAGTAAACGATGAAGATAGAGTCGTAAATTTAGTATGGAAAAACCCTATTACATTGAAACGAGAAGTTGCTGCATTTTGGTTCTTTGATGATCTTAGGGAACAGCTATACCTCAAGCATCCGTCAACTCTGTGGGTAAAGGCCGAGAGTAGAAGAGTTGGGGATTTAACACAGTTTAAATATAAAGAAATCGAATTTTCACGTGCTCCGCAATTTACCACATTTCTATCTTTGATAAAGTCTGGACTCATTACATATGACTGGAGAGGATATACGACAAAAGAAGGGAGATATAGTGGGAAGAATCACGGAAATGCGTGGAGAATTAAACCAAATGCCAAAGAAAAATTGTTCGGAAGCATTGAAGCAGTAAGATTGTGAAAAAAGGTCATAATTATTTTTATGAATAAGTGAAAAATGTTCCGGTAAACAAGCCATAATTGCTTCACACCATAATGGTGGGAACGCAAGGTTATTATAAATGAGATAATATAATAATGGCTAAGTACATTAATTCCGTTCCCTGCCGACGAGATTCATACATAACTAAGGCTATATAGTTATTTTCCGAAACAGCTGGAGATAGAAGAATATGGATAAAGCTATAGACAATTATGTTTTTGGAAAGCAGAAAGAAGTAATTGCCTGGAAAGGAGAAAGTATTTCTTATAGGAGCCACCGCTTTTTCTGTCCAGAATGTTTAGAGAGTGTTTCACTAGATTGCCGAGGTCATTTTAGACATAAAAACAAAACGGCTCAAACTATAGAATGCGAAAAAAGAGTAAATAGTACATATAGGTCTTCGTACGAAAGAATGGGGCTGCCATTCTATTTAGTGGAGCAGGAGCATAACCTTTTTTATCTGTATGTTGGTTTTTCTGCTATTTCAAGTGAAAAGTTGGAGGAAGCATCAAAATCTGGGGCATATTTATATTTATATAATGGCCATACAGAGAAAAAAAAATATTTGATTTCACAGGAACGATTTAGTGACGAATTATATACCTTATTAAGGGTTGAATCTGTCCCTGAAAAAGGAGGGAGATTTCTTGTAGAATATTCAAAAAATATAAATAATGAGATTGTAAAACAGTGGACTGACCATACAGACATATGGGGCAATGGCCAATTTTTTAAAATTTTGGGTGATCGTTGCAGAAAAATCAGGCCTCTTGGTTCGATCATTACCGATACAGACTATTATTATATGGGGAGTTTATCATATTTCCATGCTTATAGAGATATAGTATCAATAAGCCAATATGGGCAATTATTATTAGAATCAAAAAAAGTGCCCGTATATAAGCTCAAAATAAATGGAGACAAAAAAACAAGTTCACGACTCCGAAAGTTGTCGAATATATTAATGGAGTATTATAAAATCACCCTTTTAATGGCAGAGTCTTGCATCTTACCTCTTTGGCCGTCTTGCGTTGTTGATGATAATTATTACATTTTTGATAGCCATCACAAGGAGGCATTTTTTGCAATTGAGAGTCCTAATGATGAACCTGTGGTGTACAGGTATTACGGAGGAACCACTGTAGAGGTGCCAACAGAGGCGGAGAATCCACATATACTGAAGATAAACTTAGAAGATGGAGAAATTCCTATTTCTGTTGATAGAGCATTCAATGGGAATATACAGTATATTCGGCGACAATTATTGCCCCAATATACTTCTGAGTATTATGTAGATATTATTGATGAAAATGACAAGTCTATTATTGGAATGCCTATAAAGGCAATTAAGAATAAAAAATTTAGAGTTGTTACGAGCTGTGCGTCTAATGTTTTCCGTCTTGGTGCAGATGGAGTAACTCATTTGTCTAAAATAGATGATGAACAAGGAATTATTATTACGGATATTCATTGGGGAGACCATATTATGGTTTTTTCGTCGAGTTGGTCCTGTTTACTTCAATACTCATTTCATAAAAGCAAGGATACAAATAACGGAGATAACCCTCTTCTATTGGTAATGCAGTTGGAGAAAATCCCTGTGCAAAAAGTAGACAGCATAATCCAAGCATATTGCTTAAAAGCAGGCAAAGATCCCCAATTAAAGAGTTATATAAGTAAATATCTCAAAACTAGAAAAATACCTGTGGCTGTTGCGAGAATGATGATACAAAAGTACGGAGGATGCTGATTATGGAAAACGGAATCTCATTATGCATACAATATTATTATGAACAAGCAGATGGGGAAATACGTCCTTCTTTATATAGGATAGCCGATTACTATGATGAAGGTTTCCATATAGTGGATCCAAGGTCTTTTACTGACAACGCAGATTATTTTAGTCCACGTTTCATTCGAGTAAGGCCGGAGGAAACTATAGAATCATATGAACCGGTGATAAGGCGTTGGAAGGCAGTTTTCAATAAGTTTGATGCAGGAAAATGTTTGACAGAATCCTACGCCGAAAATAGTATCCATGTATATGAGGTTATATTTATAAAGGCGATTATCGACTGTGATGACTCTTCATTAGCAGAATTTATTAAAGGAGGTATACCATTACCCGAAAGCGTTGGGGAGTTTTTTCTTTTGGTAATCGCCGAAGATGCTGATACATATACCGTATTAAAATGCAAGAAGCATTACTTTAAGAAATATGGGGAGGTATTTCGATTCGAGGGTAACATTGAGGATCGTATTCATGCTCGTCATTTTTTGCCAGAGTATATAATTAATAAAACGGACATAATTAACACAGAAGTGTTTAACCATTTATATACCGAGGACAAAGCCTTGGCAAATGATCGTTATTTTTATCGGTTCGAACATCTGCCAAGATTAAACAGGGAATTCTATATATATTCTCTCACAGATTATTTACCTGTTCTTTTAAATAGATTTTTAAAGAGCAAGTCCAAAAAATACAAAATGACCAAAAATGAGCAACGTGCAATTATTGAAGTTGTAAAAGAGGCATTGGTTTATTCAGATGAACTGAGAGAATTTTTTAAAAAATCAGGTTACGAAGAAGAGGTCTTGATATCAGGTTTACAAGAAAAAGAAGATGATATTATTCAATTCATTTTAGGCGAAGATGAGTTCAATCTCGTTTTAGCAGATATTTTGGCAAAAAATGATGACCTCGCAAAGAAATATCAATCTATTGCAAAAGAGCAATGGCTTGCCCAAAAGGATGAGGAAAGAAACGAAGCCGAACAAACAATAAAGGATCTTCAAGATAACCTTAACGAAATCAAAAGCGAAATAAATAAAAAAACTGCGGAACTACAGTCTGTTGAGGACCAAGTGCAATTGATCCAGAAACAAATATCAATTTTGGAAAAACAAAGAGATGAGACCGCAGAAAGTATTAGAGGAATACTAGCTGATTTTGAGAATAATGTTTCTAGACAATTAGTTGACAATGTTTTGATTAGAAAAATGGCGGGTAATACTGGCGCTGGTAATAATACAGTCATCGCAACCAAAAACAAAGGTTATATATTGCAACTTCCAGAAAAACACTTGGATTTAGAGCTTCGTCATGTTACAGATGTTAATAAGGCATATCTCGTACTTGAAAAAAACCTAAAACGTGCGGGAATCTCTGGAGACTTTGGACAAATTATTTCCAGAATTGTTCTATTACCTAGCTTTTCGTTGCATACCCTAATTATTGACGGATTCTGTGCAAGAAAAATAGCTGATGCAATATCATACTCTATTGATGGAATAAATGCATTAAGAATATCGATACATTCTAGTGAATATAATTATGAAGAAATATCTGAGGCTATATCCGCATCGGCAGGTAAGGTAGTATTAATAGAAAATATATTAGACTATTATGATGAATTAACAATTTCTTCATTAAATAAAGACTATCCAGACATCATTTTCATCGTTAGTGTTGAAAATGAAAAAAGTATTTCCATGATTTCTAGGAATATTTGGAATTATTGTTTGTTGGTTAATACAGAATTTGCGTGTATTGAAACAGACATAACCTCTTTTATTGCAGCAAACTGTAGAAACTTAACATCCCCTGTTAGCATAGATACAACAATGCAATCAGATGAAACACTTTTGAGTCGTTTATCATCTTTCTCGATTCCCAATTTGGCAAAACAACGGATTGGGAGCCTTTTTGCCTTCTTTGTCAAAAATGAACCAACTATAAGCATGCAGAAATATATAGACAGCATTATTGCAAAATTTTCTATTATATACTCAGATTTATATGATGAAGAAGAGCTAGATGAATTGCACCAAGCCTTTGTACAAGATATTAGAGATTTTTATGGCTGGTGAGTTTGGAGAGTACAAGGATGGGGGATATATTTAACATTATTGGGAGCTCTTTAGGAATTCTAAGATATCAAAATGAAGATGAGAAAAATTTTGAAGCAAGATTAGTATATTCTGCACTTGTAAAGTGGTTTTTTACAATTATTGCGTCAAATCTTCATTCAGAGAATAAGGACGTTTCATATAATTCAAAAGCAAAAGTTCATCGGGAAGCCAGAAGGGTATTGGATTCTTATATTATAGCCAAGCCCGAATTGAAAGATTGGTTCTACCCAAATGAGGAAACCGATCCGATAAATTTGATTAGGGAACCATTATTAAAAGCAGGAATTATTATTGATGTGGGTTATCAGTCCCAAATAGCATTATCGGCATCAAATCTTAGCAAAACAGGAAAAATGCCGGGTTATTTAACTTCAGGTGCATGCTATTTTTCTAATATTATTGAAACAGAGTATTTTTATCATTTGCTGGACCGATTCAATATTGATAGGTCTGACTATGAGTCGTTTTTGAGGAAATATTTAGAACAAATAAAATGGCAAGAAATTGTCGATGTTAATAATTATGAATATTTTGATATCCACAAGGGACAGGTGTTCTCAAATTGTTGGGTATCGAACATACCAAAAGAATCTCAAGAACCGTTTATGGCAAGAAGGATTTTATCATTTGGGGCTTATGACTATAAATTGATGATTAACAAGGGGGATAAGTTATACCAAGCTTCATTCTCACAATATGCTCAGCATGAATCCATTCGGGATACACAGAGGTTACTGTATGCCCTCAAAGCCATGTTTGGAACAAGAGCCACCGTAAAGGTAGAATTTTTTGACAATTATACTATTTGGCATTTCTGGTCTAAACTGCCACCTGCCATAGACAGTTTTATGAGATATATTGGTTGGCCGCTTGAAAACATTGAGAATAAGAAAAATGAGTATGTTATAAGGAAAGAATTAGTGGAAATCGTAAGAAATCTCAATAATATGCTTGGAATTGAGGAAGGATAAAATGAATAGATATAGCGTTGAAAGCACATACGAAGCTCTTCATCACAAAATGTTAGAGTATATTAAGACTATTTATATGGGAAAAAACCATGCGTTAAGGGATGTATGCCTTGATGAATTAGAAGATCCAAATTGCTTAAGCCAACATCCGTATATAGAGGCAAACATGTCATATCAAACAGTAAAAAATGGACTGTTTACTATAAGTGATGACTTGCTTCCGCAAAAAACAAAAGCCTTTTTACGGGCGATGTGCGACTCGAACTTAGGAGTGTTCAAAAATCCATATAAGCATCAGATCAGTGCAATGGAAGCGTTTTCTGCATCTGAGGATATACTGGTGGCAACAGGTACGGGCTCTGGAAAAACAGAATGTTTTATGTGGCCTATCGTTACAAAGCTTTATTCAGAAGCACAGTTTTCGCCGAAAAGTTGGAGTATTCGAGGCGTACGTGCAATGATGCTATATCCAATGAATGCACTAGTTTCTGATCAGATGGGACGCCTTAGAAAGATGATAGGCGACAATGGTGGAAATTTTGAAAAGATTTTTGCTGAAACGAATGGACGTCGGCCTCAGTTTGGGATGTATACTGGACGAACGCCATATGCAGGAAATTCGGATATCGATGAAGACAAAAAGTTTGCTAAGACTTTAGAAGGTAATTTAGTTAATTGCCCTGAAAAGGCAAAAGAACAATTACTGAAGATTGGGAAATATCCTGCAAAAAAGGATTTAGAGTTATTTGTAAAAAAACTAAGACAAGGGGAACATTATACGTCCCCATATGATGCAGAATTGCTTACCCGACAGGAAATGCAAGTATGCTGCCCTGATATTCTAATTACCAACTACTCAATGCTTGAATACATGCTGCTGCGTCCAATAGAGAAAAACATATGGGATTCTACAAAAGCATGGCTTAATGAAGACAGATCTAACAAGTTACTTTTTGTCATTGATGAAGCGCATATGCATCGAGGCTCTTCAGGTGGGGAAGTTGCGCTCTTGATAAGACGATTGATGAATAAGCTTGGTATTGGCAGGGATAGAGTTCAGTTCATCCTGACAACGGCTAGTATACCTTCTGGTCAAGATGAAGAAATTCAGAAGTTTGCAAATGCCTTAAGTGCAGAATCAGATGCCCAGCATCGCTTTACAATTATTCGGGGGACACCAGAACCGATTAATTATGATATCTCAAAAGAGATTTCAGCAACATGTTTACAAAATATAGATATTGACCTTTTTGTAGGTGATAGTGCCCAGAAAACTATTGGGATAAAAGAATTTGCAAAAGCAATTGACGAGAACTATGAAAATGTAGATTTTGAAAACGAAGATTATGTTGAACAATGGCTTTACAATGTTTTAATCACTGTAAAACCAGTTTTAAGAATGATAGATAAGTGCAGAGGAAATGCAACGACTTTGGAAGATTTATCAAAAGACACTTTTCCAGAGGATGAACTTGACGAAGCAGTATTTGCTACCTCAGTGTTACTGGCAATTGCCCCATTAGCAAAGAATAAAGAGGGTAACGTTCTTTTCCCTGCCCGGCTTCATCTTATGTTTCGAGGATTACGAGGCCTCTTTGCATGTACTAACCCTGAATGTAGCTGCAAGCAGCATCCAGAAAAAAATATGTTACCTTTTGGGAAGGTTTACCTTTCGCAAAAAAGAGATATTTGTGATTGTGGCGGTAGAGTTTTTGAACTTTTAAATGATCGTTCTTGCGGAGCCTTGTTTATACGAGGCTATTTAGATTCTTCAGAAGATGGAGCTAAGTACATCTGGAATAATAGGGGAATTGGGTATTATGAAAATATGCACGAGGTGCATTTCTATGTTTTGGGCAAGAATGAAAGTTTTAGCCGAAAAGACATTCCACGGGGTGAAAATGTCCATTTCGGATGGCTTGATTGCTTAACAGGCCGTTTATATGAAGATGACAGCCAGGCTGAAAATCCTCATTGTTTACATGTCGCATATTATAGAAAAGATGGTGAAGCGCTTTGGTCTTTCGACACATGTCCACATTGTGGACGCTCTCGACTGAATATTTCTGACTTTGCAACTAAGGGCAATGAACCGTTTTTCAATTTGGTTTCTGAGCAGTTATCGACTCAACCACAAACACTGTATGATCCTGAGTTATTAAAATATTCACCGAACAAAGGTCGTAAAGTACTGCTGTTTTCTGACAGCAGACAAAGAGCAGCAGTTTTAGCAAGAGACTTGACGAGAGCAGCTGATGAAGATGCCATGAAAAAAGCGCTCCCGCTAGCAGCTAAACGTCTTCAAAAATGGGCTGGGGAACATGGGAAAGTCCCAAGCATGAATTTGTTATATCCTTTTATTGTCGAGATTGCAGCTACTAACGGATTACGTTTTTTCTATGGAAAAGATGAAGGGTTACTAGCAGCACATATAAAATTATTTAAAGAAGAGTTGGAGTTTTGTGAAGAAATAGGGGATGAATTTGATTACGAAGATTTTGCAAAAAAAACACAACCTGTCCCTGAATTATATTCAGTTCAGTTACTAAAGCAGATTTGTAGCAGTTATCGATCATTATCAGAAGTGGCTCTATGTTGGATAGAACCATGTCAGAGACAAATTAAACAAGCTGCTCACGTACTGCATAAAGAAGGGGTTCCGTTAAATAAAGATGATTTTTTGGCTGTTTTTTCGGCTTGGATTATTGACGCTCTGAACAGTAAATATGCATATGGGTTAGAAGGCATTGATGATGAGATTCGCACTGATGCGGCAGGAAGAGAGTCAATTTGGGGAATCCAAAGTGAAAAAGAAATAAAACAAAACTTGAAAAGAATACTAATTAAAGAGAAAGGTCTTTCTGAGAATCAAATACAGATACTTGTGAAATGCTTGCTACTAACGACTGCCGAAAAGGATGAAAAGAGATTTATTAATCCTTCATTGGTATCACTGAAATATGATCCATTTCCAGAAAAAGATTGGTACATTTGTCCCAGATGCGGTAGAGTTGCACCTTTCACGCTATTTGGGCGTTGTCCGCATTGCATGAAAGCAGAAGCTCAAAAAGTTACAGAATCTGAGATAGAAGGATTACGTTTCTGGAGGGATCCCGTACTTCGTATTACTGCTGAAACGGGTGAAGAAATACTTACAGGTATAAATGCAGAAGAACACACGGCCCAATTATCCCATAAAGATGAGTTGGATGAAAAGATGTGGTCTACAACAGAAGATTTTGAAATGCGGTTCCAAAATGTGTTTGTGAATCCTTCCAACACTAAGCCGGTTGACGTTTTGAGTTGCACAACAACGATGGAAGTAGGAATTGATATTGGATCATTAACCGGTGTGGGCTTAAGAAATATACCGCCTATGAGAGAGAATTATCAACAAAGGGCAGGCCGGGCAGGCCGAAGAGGTGCTTCTATTTCTACTATAGTGACATATATCGACAATGGCCCACACGATAGCTACTACTTTGACCACCCTGAATTAATAATTTCTGGAGAACCACGTACACCGTGGATAGATAATGCGAATAGAAAATTAGTCTATCGCCATTTGAATACTGTGTGTATAAATGACTATCTTTGGGGAATGGGGCTTAGTATGGATAGCCTTATGGTTAACGAATTTTTGGATAATTATTATTCAGACTTTTTAACATTTTTAGATGGACGTAGATTTACGACCGAAGAAATTCAGAGACTTATTCCTTTTGGATTAGAATCTTGTGCACATGAGTATAAGGAGCTATTAAAAAAACAGCTAGAGCACCTTGCAGATCAAGTAAGAGATTTTCCAGAGAAATACAAAAAAAACAATGGTGAAATGGAAGCCTTATTAGACGCTTTTTATAAAGAAGGATTAATGCCAACTTACTCTTTCCCCAAAGACGTTGTGGGGTTTTACATTGAGGATCCATTAGGCAAGTCAATAAGGGAAAGGCCTGATCGCTCACTCGATATAGCTATCCAAGAGTATGCACCTGGTAGAACTATTGTTGTTAATAAAAAAACCTATACCTCTGGAGGGATATATAGTTTTCACGCAAAATTAGCATCTGGTGCAACAGATGCACCTGCACGTAAATACCTTAGTGGATCAAGCACAGAGTACGTTAAACCGCTATATTTATGTAAAAATAAATCATGCCAGTGGTTTAGCACAGAACATCCTTCAAATGATAAATGTCCTTTCTGCGGACAAAAAAGAATAGAAACTAGAACTATGGTAAAACCATGGGGCTTTTCGCCAGAGGCAGGAAAGGATAAAAGAGCGTCCGAAGCAGATAATGAAAGAACTTATGCTGAAGCACCTTGTTATGCAGCAACACCAGACGAACAGATGATAGACATTGAAGGATTCTCGAATGTTAGAGTGTCAAAAAGGGGAGACCAGCAACTGCTCATTATCAACAAAGGAATTGATGAGAAGGGGTTTGTTATATGTAAAGACTGTGGCGCGGCGGTTCCTAGTGATGATTTGGAAATATTAACAAGCAAGAAAATTCTCAAACCATATATTAATAGTAGGTCTCGTAGAAAGTGTAGCCATAACAGCATGGCTGCATATTTAGGCACGGATGTTAGGACGGATATGGCAGTTTTTGAGTTTAGTCTGGATAACTCTAAAATAGACACGAGATTTGGCAGTATCTGGCTAAAACAAGCAGCTGTGACGCTGGCAGAGGCAATGGTTCTTTGTGCTGGGCGGTTATTGGATGTCGAGTTTAGTGAAATAAAGAGTGGATCACGAATTAGGTACGACAGTGATAACACATATCTAGATATTTTCTTGTTCGATAGTTTATCGAGCGGAGCAGGATATTGTTCTATGGTTGCCGATTTGTCAAATGAATTATTGAATAGTACTATAGATTTCCTTCAAGGTTGCAAATGTGATTCTTCTTGCCATAATTGTTTGAATCACTTCTGGAATCAAAGAGTTCAGGATCAACTTAATAGATTTGCAGCTCTAGATGTTTTAACATGGTGCAAAACGGGGAGACTTGCACAACCAGTTGGGAAGGAAAAGCAGCATCTTCTTGGAAAATCTATCAGAGGGCTTTTTGATAATCAGGCTACTGCGTATGTCAAGGAAGATAAGGATGGAACGCTGTTCTTTGTAAATAAAGGGGGCAAATCAAGAATATTTATTTACCCAGGCATGTGGAATTATAGTTCAGAGGAAATCCCAGCAGATGCTATTGCAATATCAGATTATGAAATCAAATATTCGCTACCGATTGTTTACAAACGAATTATTGAAGAATCAAATTATAAAGGAGATTCAGAGACTAAATCATCAGAAGCTATAAAGTATATAATTAATATTAGTGATGAAGGAGTCGATTTTTCTGGGGAGCCATATGATGCTGCATGGAAGTATTTACTAGATGATGTAGAGGAAGCAGGGGATGAGTCCATATGCAGATATATCAAAAATGCAATAGATAAGATACACGCCAATGATTTGCAACTAGAACAGCCAAAGTACGGCGCGACAATTCTTATTGCTGGGGCGACTACACAAAAGAAAGTTACTGTTGATCTGATTTGGCCCAATAATAAAGTAATACTAGCTATAGACATTGATGAAACATGTATAAAGAAGATTGAAAATGCTGGCTGGAAGCTGTTTTCTGCTAAATCAGCGGATGAACTTGACTTTCTAATGGAAGCAATCGAGGTAAAATAATGGCTTATATGATTCCAAACCGACCACGATCTTTTGAACCGGCTAGTCTGGAAGATGTTATGTTTTCTGCCTTAGAGAAACTGCCAGATGATTATTATGTAGTTCATTCCTTTCGTGGGGTTACAATTCAAAATGGTGTTTTGGTCGAAAGCGAAACAGATTTTGTTATTTTTCATAGAAAGAAAGGTTTATTATGCCTTGAGGCAAAGGCCGGACATGTAAGGTATGAAAATGGTGAATGGTTATATGGTAGTGGCAAAAAAATGTCTCACGATGGACCATATAACCAAGCCAGTCAAAACAAATGGAGAATTAAAGATTTAATTGTTGACAGTTCTTATAAAAATTTACTTGGAAAATGTAAACTTCTCCATGCAGTTTGGTTTCCAAGTATTGAAAAAATAGAACTGAACACAAGAATTATTCCTCCGGAAGGGAGCCAAGAGATAACTCTTGTCAAGGAAGATTTGTATGACCCTACTCCTAAAATAGAAAAAATATTTGATATAAAGCTTCCTAATGGTATTTCTACAAATTTATCTGAACAAGATGCAAATACGTTGGTGCGACAGATATTATGCCCTTCTTTTGATTTGATTCCTTCAGCAACTATAGAAAGTGATTTAAAAAACCAAGTTTTCCATAAGATGCTTTCGGAGCAGAAATGTATTCTGAACTTCTTGGCTGAACAGCGAAGCGCTGTAATACAAGGTGCAGCAGGTACGGGAAAAACACTAATCGCACTTGCAAAAGCACGAAAGCATGCTGATTTAGGGGAGAAAGTACTATTCCTCTGTTACAATAAGTTTTTGCGCGACTTTATTGCAGATCATAATCCCAATATGTATATTGACTATTATACGATTGATGGGTTTGCATGTAAGATTTGTAATACAAGCACACCTGATTATCAGAAACTCAAGCATGCTTTGGAACAATGGTATGGTAATTCAGATTTTCCATATAAGCATATCATCATTGATGAAGGGCAAGATTTTGGCCAAACAAATATGGAAGAAAACGAAATAATACAATTACTAGAAATGATTATAATGGATAACGATGATGATGGCACATTTTATGTGTTTTACGATGCCATGCAGTTGGTCCAAGGGAATGCAGTTCCTTGCTATATTACAAATGCAGACTGTAAGATGACTCTTTATAAGAATTGTAGGAATACGAGGAAAATAGCCACGACATCCGTTAAACCATTAGGTCAAAAACGCCCAAAACTTATTGATAGTTGTGTTGAAGGTGCTACACCCCAGATGTTTTTTTGTGATAGCCTTCAAACCCAGCAACAAATACTGAGCGTTATAAAATCCTATGAAGAGCAGGGGTTAAAAGAAATAGTTGTCTTAACGTGTAAAACTGAAAACACCTCTTGCTTAAGATCACTCGCACAGAATGGAAGAATAAACCGTAAGTATCTGTTTACAACTAGTAGGAAATATAAAGGGCTTGAGGCAGACGCTGTTATACTTGTTGATATTGACGCAACAGTTCTTACATCGGATGCTATTAGGGTCTTTTATGTGGGTGCATCTCGTGCAAAGATTAAGTTAACTTTATTCTCGTCGTTATCGGATGAAGAGTGTGTACAAGTTTTAGAAAAAATGCAGGTAGTCCCTACAAAAAGAAACCCGAAGAAACAGCTTGCTACTGCCTTAGGGGCAATAATAAGTAAGAATAATATATAATCCAGCAAATATTACGTTTACACAATTAGAGACAATTAAAATTAGGAACCACTACTCTGGTGGTTCCTAATTTTAATAATTATAGTAGTTTTTTTGAGTATGTATAATAAATGATCTGATTATTATTAATTGAAGGTTTCGTATTTCGTTTTGTCCAGTCTCCTAATTCGAGAATCTAGGATGTACCTGATGTTGAGAGCCCATAAAAATGGTTAATTCCGTTTATTTCCAGACCAATATTTCATCAGCCCCGGAATGACGTTATTAAAAAACTGTGTAAAGGTTATTATTCCTCCCCCTAGTTTATCTAATAAATCCCGTGCAGCTCCTATTTGAATAGTAGGCTTGTCGTTATCGGAATTAATATTTTCAATCAACATCCTTTGAATCTTATCTCGAACTTCTGAAAACACAATAAGGGTAACACCCTGTTTTAAAACAATATCTTCTACTTTTTCCAAAGTAATATCATGGTTATCTCTTTTATTAAATATTCCTACTCCAGTAGGTGTTGCTAAATAGTAGTGGATTTGAGATGCCGAGCTTTTACCGAGAGTTAACCGGTACCGGTCTTTCAACGTCGTTTGGCATTCTATATCTGCACTAAAATTAGGTGTGTTTTTTGCTCCAGCCATTGATGGAATTATAATATCTGTTATTGTTTTCCCTTCACCTTCTTTTTGCTGAGTTTCATATTCTACATCAATATAATCAAGCATTCTTTCAAAAGAATGTTCAAACGCTGCCCCTGCTCTTGCTTTTGAGCTTTGCATAATTGAAAAAGACACCCTATGCATGACTGGAGCGTTTAATCTTGCAGATTGTTCCAGATATTCTTCATAAGAGCACTGCCCGGAGCATATGGAATCATACAATTTTTTCTTATTTGCCATATATTTGCGCATCTCTGGATAAGCATCTTCCATTGTTCCAGATATATTATCATAATAATAGGGAATGAATCCTGTTAGCAATTGCGAGACCTTCTTCTGGTATATCTCATTTTCGATTTGTAAGAGTTCCTTTAAAACCTCATCTGCTGATGTAGAAAGAACTGAAGCATCAAAATCCGGATGAATTTTTTGATATTGTTTAAACGCCAATTCAGACATTTCCTTTTCGTTTGGCATCACTGACGACCTTGCCATAGCTATGAGCCCATTGGAACTTTGAAGCTCTTCGTTTAGCCCCCCCGAAATATCCTTTCTCTTAAAGCACATTGGATCTGCATTATATTTTTTTACCCATCCTTTTACAGTGTTTTGAGATGCGCCACAAAGTAACGCAGCACCGTCCACCGTAAGAGTGCCTCTACTTATTTTCTCGCAAATATCTCTTTTTATATCTCTAGAATAGCCCTTTCCCATATGAATTACTTTACCTCCTTCTTAATTATTATAAAGGAAGTGCCCTTAGCAACTTGCCTTATAGCCATCACGCCGGAGGGCGTTATTTTGCATTTCTGGAGATGAAGTAATTGATATGTGTGAAGAGTACAGGATTCATTATATTAATAAAGTAAGAGGAAGCTATTATTATTGGATTTTGGGTCCAGTGAAAAGGCCTTCAATAGATGCGATAGCTTATTATCCTGACTTCTATATGGAAAGGGATTGTGCTTTCTAATTTAATCACTTGAATGAATAAATAATTAGTTGAGGATAGTTGGCCAAGAAAACATAAAGGACTGGAAGGTGTATCAAAAAAGTACGCCTTTCAGTCCTGCTATGGAATCTGTATGTAAATATTTTTATTCTATTCTGTTTTAATTGGTTCCTGTTTAGAAGTTGATGATTCTTTGTTTATGGCAGACTCCGCTTTTGCTCTTGCTTGAGCTTTTTCGGCTTTAGTTTTATATAGATCATTCCAAGAAAGCGGATTTTTCATCCGCTTGTTATATATTATTAGCATTGCTTCCGCATAACCAAGTGAGCCGGCACGTCGTTCTTTTGCCATTTTTGTTAATTCTTTTATTGAATAGACGCCAAGTTTTTCTTTATATAGAGTGTCATTTATTTTATTTTGATATGAGTACAAAAACCTTGCCAATCCATTTAGCATATTAGCAGAAAAGGATTTTGGTTCTCCTTCCCAGGTCATGATGATTAATCGTAATACATGGTCCAGCATGGTATATCCGTATTTATCATATATTCTCTCTAACGCACTAACAGCACAAATAGCTCCCGGAGCTGATCCGGGTGCAATACGGAGATCATAAGATTCTACTAGGGAACGGATAAGCAACTCTTTGTCATTTCCTGCTTCGCAATTCGCATTGAATATTTCATACGGCAGTAGTGGTTTAACGTTTTTCATCTGGTTGGCGAAAATATCGGCTTCAGCATTATAGTCAAGATCGTCATAAATCATGCACCAGACAGGTGTATCACGACTTCCAGAAACCATTGCGATAATTTCGGCAGTATGCTGTCCGTTAAAGATATAATTTATGCCATCTCTTCTGCTGATCTTTATAGGGTTTACTTGGTTTAAGTCAAAGTTCTCTGCCGCCTTTTTTACGTGGATCCAGGAAAGATTTCTCTGGTATTCCTGATTGGATACAAGATCTTTTATTGGAACAAGTTCAAAGTGAACCTTAGGAATGAAATCGCTTAGTTCATTAATCATTTTGAGTTCCTCTCGACCAATGATTTTTGAATAATACTTATTGTCCTTTCCAGAATGGTCAGTTGCTTCATAAGTTCTAACATTGCTCTTTCTGAGATAGCGGAGAAGTCAGTCTTTTGGTTCACTCTTTCTATTGAACTAATCCAGGAACATATTGTCATGCATAAACTATTCACGTCAGAGTCTGGATCGTATGCAGGCATTTTTCGGATTTCTGCACTTTTTGTCTCTTTTAACTCTTTACGTTCCCGTCGACTTAAAGAAGCTTTTTGTTGAGTGTGGCCATATTTGACTTCATGACGTATGTCTGAGAAGGTCAGATGGGAAATATTATCGGTCAAAACAGAACGGGAAACATTTCTGATTTCATCTGAGGATAGTCGGGATAATTCAACTACATTTTCATGAGATACACGTGTTTTCCCCAGAAGGATCCGTAATGCAAATTCCTTGCTGTGATCAAATATAATATTCATAGAAGAGGCATAGACGTTATATTTCATGACCGTGCCACCGGAAATATTAATCTTTTCCCCAATGCTATATGCAACCCTATATTTTGCGTTTGTTATGCCGGGATTTTCTGATAAAAAGATTTTTTCCTCAAAAGCGAACATTTGGCCGATTAGGTACTTGCGGTATTCTTTGGTCAAATCGGTTCGTTCCATCTGTATAGTACAAATATAGGAGGCTGCGTGATTATAGCTTGTAAAATCATGCCTGAAAATCTGGACAGGGAGTTTTAATAATAAACATAGATTATATGTTTCTTCATCGTTAAGATGATAGCCATTCCATGTGTTGACTATACGTTCATCTGGATTTGAGAGAAGGTTATTACGAAGTTCTGTAGCCGTCTTTTTATTCATTGGCTGGATGAGTCGCTTTAAATATGAGTCCGTCTTTAGAGCCGTTGTTTTTTCATTAACCATATCTGTATCCTTCTACTTTTTTCGCAACACACCCTATTCACTGTTCAGTAAATAGAGTATCCATTTGAAATAATGCAAAACCCGCATCAGAGTGAAGTATTCCCAGGATCCTGTATGTGTGCCCTTCGGTTAAGTTGGAACTGACTATACTCAGCTGCTTAACTAGTTCCTTGCTATAGAATTCACAATCTTTAGAATATCCATAGTTTATTTTGTGAGCCTGATAATCATTTTTGTTGCAGGTTTTGATTATAATAGCTTTCTTTTCCGGATTAACAAGTAGTTGAATATAGCGAGGATTATTTAGTAGATATAATGTTTGCTTATGAATCCGAATCCTTTGTTTCTTCAGATCCACTGCTAACGCTGGGATCGTTTCTTTCGTATGACACATGTCTTTTTCCCTTCGTTTCATCATCTCTATTGATTTTAAATACTGCGTAGTCTTCAAAAATACTGACCTGGACCGTGTCCTGATGCTCATTGAAAGGAACACCAAACTGATTTTTCCATGCTTCTGGATAAATCGGGGTACGGGAAGCACTTTTTTCACCATTGGCTCTTATTCCATATACCTCCGCAGAAGAAAGATCAAAAACAAAAAGCAGATCTTTTTTTGCTCGAATAAGTTTGCCCAGTATTTTGTATCGGTATTGAGGATCCCATCCCATAAGATTCATGACTTTTGCAAAAAAGATTCGACAAGTGATTGATTTGGGCTTTCTTTTTTTTCCATCGCCGGAAGACCACCGAAAGGAATCTTTCATGTCTTCTTCACAAGGTTTTATGGCGAGTTTTTTTTCATTAGGGTTTACAAGGAATTGAACGTAGTCAGTGTCAGGCAGCTTCCTGAGGCAGGCAGTATTAACAGATACTTTTTCACGACTTAAAGTAACAGAAGGTTCAAACAAATGCGCAAAGAATTCACCTCTTACAACTTGATATCCATCATATGAAAAGTTACTGTCTTCATGGTCTATTGCGGGAGTTGAAGGCTTCTGTGACGTGCCTTCTACTAAATTGTCTTCGTTGAGTATTTCAACCATCATTAACTCCTATTTCCGTGAGAATTCTTTTTATATTTTCTGCAGCCTGCTTTTTTGAAGTGACATTTTTTTCAGTTTCTTTAAAAGCTGTACCAGTAGCACTCACGTTCCATTTTTCGTTTCCCGGTTCTGTAGCTTCGTTGAATGCGTAGCTGCTATAGTAACTATCGCCGAAGGTGTCGGCCCAACTCGCCGGATAGGCTATAACCTTTTTTGAATGCTTTTTTGTTTTTTCTTTATTTTCTTCACTGCTTATATCATCTTCCTGAGAAGTGTTCTCCAGTAATTCCGGCTCAACATACAGAACTGCATCTTTGGCATTGAACAATAATACATACTCATTTTCTTTATGATGAACAGATCCTATCATTTTGTAGCGGCCTTCCTTTTTCCATCCAAATAATTGAAATAAAGTGGGAAGAAATGCCATTCCACTAATTAGTTTAGGAATCATAACACCACTTTTTTCACGACACCATTGCAGGGAATAATGGGAGCCGGAAGCAGCTTTTCTTACAGCTAACAGGGATCTTCCAGGCAAAACTAACAGTTCAACATATTTTGTTTGTGGTAATTTTTCAAAACATGATTTATTGAATTGCATCTTATTATTTGTTAAGGATAGTGATACCTGTCCTGTTGTCGTCATAAACTGTGTGCGTACCAATTCATACCCACTTAAATCAATACTTCCTTTATTGAGGGTAATTGTAATGGGTTTAGACGGTATTTGACCGGTTTCAAGGCTTTCACTCGCCATGTAATAATCATCCTCTGTAAAACCAGCCCACCTCGGATGTACAGTTACATATCCTTTCAGTATTCCCTCCTGGATCACATGCATTTCAGGGAAGTACCCTTTGTTTCCGTATTTTGCATTCCTGATCATTTTTTGTACTGCAAAAAAATCCTCTCTCGAAATAATGTGATCATGGTGGTTTTTTTGTCGATATTGATTACGATCATGCCGGTTCTTTTTGGATTTATGATTTAAATAATTGGGCGTAAATGTCTTACGGGCTAATACATCTCCACAGTAACGTTCATTTGTCAAAATCTGTAAAACTGTTCCTGAAGACCAGGTTTGATTTCCTCTTTTAGTAAGTCTTTCCAGTTCTGTAAGAGCATCTGCAATTTTCGCAGTTGAGTATCCATAGAGATATGAAAAAAAAATCAACCGTACAGTCTTTGCCTCTTCTTCATTGATGACAAGGTTTCCATCCTCGTCTTTATCATATCCAAGAAGTGGGGGTGTCAAAAAAATCCCTCGTTTAAACCGCATCTCAATAGATGCGTTCATTATCTCGGATTTTGTATGGCTTTCTTCCTGAGCCAACGTGGCTATGAAGGAGAGAGACATTTCTGAGTTTTCGTCTAATGTAAAGATGTTTTCTGTTTCAAAAAAGACACCTATTGGCGGATCAGCCGCTTTCAACTGACGGACATATCCGATACAGTCAATAATATTTCTGGCAAACCGGGAAACGCTTTTAGTGACTATAAGATCTATCTTGCCGGCACGACAGTCGTTAATCATCCGTAGGAAACTGTCCCTATGCTGTAAAGATGTACCAGATATCCCTTCGTCTGCATATATATCTACAAGAACCCAGTTGGCCCTTCTGTTGACCATATCTTCATAGTGGTTTTTCTGCAGTTCATATGATGAGGTCTGGTTGGGATCATCCGTTGAAACGCGAGCATATACAGCTACTCTTTTTGTTGATTCAGATTTATAAAAATCTTCTTGTGGTGTTGCAGGTATCACATCCAGAATGTCTTCACTCACACCTTTATATCGATCACGTATTTTTTGCTTTATGATCTGGGTATTACGGCTTTTCTCTTCATTTCCGGACATTTTGTGTACCTCCTCCTTCTGTAATAACAAAAATAATAGAATAACTGTTATTACACCATATCCGGATGGTTATATTCTTAACTGCCAGAATATATATGAGCAAAAAAATAGCTGCCATAATAATTATGGTCAGCTATAACGATCTAATATTTTTATGATAGTGAATAGGCTTTCAGTTAACGTTTTTTTGTCTTCTATGGAGAAAACAAAGGAGTTACTATTTGATTCTTTAGTGGTAAGTGATGAAGAGTGGAACGATCCTAATAATTCATCAACGGAGATTTCTAGCACTTCCGAAATTAGTATTATTTTTTGTAGACTTGGCTTTTTGATGGACCTTTCTATGTTGCTGACATATGCAGCAGATGTATGTATATCAAAAGCTAGTTGTTCTTGTGTAAGACCGCGCTTTTGACGATAATACTTTATTCTTTTTCCAACTTCCGAATAGTTTATCATATTAACCTCCTTTATAGCCTTTTAAAGGGTAATACCCTAAAAAGGGGACTACCCTTAAAAGGGATTATATTGCATTATTAAGAAAAATGCAATGAGGATATAGGGGGATTAAAATGATTACCTATAAAAGATTGTGGGAATTAATGGCCACTAAAAGAATTTCACAATATTTTCTTAAAGTTAATGGCATTAGTAATTCAACACTTACTCGCCTTAAAAGAGATGAGGCTGTTAGCACCGAAACCATCGATAAGTTATGTGCATTATTGGAATGTAATGTAGAGGATATTATGGAATATTATAAAAAGGATACGTTCGCATGAGTTGTTGGTGAGCAGAAGGGTACAAAAAGATAATAGCTATGCCTAATAACGAATCCAGAGAATCTAAGGTTTGCCTAGATTGTAACATCAAACTAAGACCAGACTTAAGCGTGTAACTCATTATGGAAAGAACACTTATTTATCAAGGACAGATTTTTAGCTCTATTAGGGAGTTTACAACAAAATATAATCTTCCCTACCAGCAGACTGTAAATAGGCTGAACCAGGGATATACTTTAGATCAAATAGTTAGGGGTGAAAAAAAATCAGATACACAACCTAACCCATGGCATATTGCTGTTTCGTATAAAGGACATGAATATAGATCGTTACGTCAGTTTTGCCAAGAGCATGGTTTAAAGTATACGAAAATATATAATCTTCGAAAACAAGGACTTACTATAGAGCAGATTATTGAGCAAGAAGGCATAATTATAACTTTTCCAGAAGATGACATACCAAAAGCAGTAAAGGGTGGTGTTTATGCAATTTCGGATATGTCAATAGGGATTCGTACAGTATATGAGGATAATCCTTATTGTGTACTGGGAATTCCCTGTAATGCAACAAAGGCTGATGCGTTAGAACGCAGAGATAAGCTTGAGAAATTAAATCGGCTTGGTGTAGCATCCACATTTAAGAGTGAATATGACTTAAATCGAGTAGAAAAGCCAAATCGAGATTTGGGGCATATCCAGGTGGTTCTCAATCACATAGACAAAATGGAGTATCGATGGATATGGTACTTGAAGGATGATTATGCTGATTTGTGGGATGATGAAGCCTTATTCAAGACCTGTGATCCTAACAAGTTTGAGTATGATCAATTTTTGGCGTGTTATTACAATGTCATGATTTCTGATCCTTTCTTCTCTGATGTAAAACGATGGAAGAAACTATTTCACCTAATAGATTGGTTCTTTGATACATCCGACACAGATGTGTATAGAGTTCTCGCCAAAAGAATATCTGATGTGGAAAGGGCAAGATACAACTATCGTATGGTAGTTAATAGTTTTAGAGAGAACATAAAGAAACCTTTAATGACAAGTATTGACAGTGCTGATGGCAATATGCTTCTGTCTGTAATGACAGTTATTGCTGAGTGTCAAGGAGGAATCGCACAAGAAATTGGTGATAAAGTCAACAATCTGGTTATTCGATGGGTTGACCGCAGTTTAGATGAACTAAAAAACAATATGAATATAATTAAATCAAGCAAATCATTGAATACAGCTAATTCAACAGATGCAGCTGTTATTTATAGTTGTTTGGATAGACTTGCACGAAATGACTTTGGCACTGCTAAAAAAATATCCGAAAAGCTTGATGTTCTTTATTCAGAGATGGTAATGGATAGGTTTAAGAGTCAATTCTATAATGCAACTATTGTGCTAACTGCCGGTGGAAGAAAAAAGGATGCCTGTAGATTTGATTCAATGATATACATTTATTGTTCGGACGAGGAAAAGGCAGAAATAAAAAGGGTATACCCACTTGAATGGCTTGAGATTCCCGACTCGGAGTTTACTATTGAAGAATGTAGAATAATTGCGGGTCGTTATGAAAAGTCAGAAGACTGGGAAAATGGATTTAAGTGGATGATGAAAGCGGCGATAAGGGGGGATGCTGCATCACAAAATGATATCGGTGTCTATTATGCTTTGGGAAAAGGAAGATTAGCCGATGGTAAAGAAGCAGTTAAATGGTATGAAAGGGCAGCTAATGGCGGGAGCGCTGTGGCATGGGGGAATCTCGCAGTTAGGTATAAGTTTGGCCTGTCTCCATTTGCTAAAAGTCTCCAAAAAGCGAAGGAATGTTATATAAAAGCTTATATTATCAATAGAACTGGAGGATATGATAAAAAACTTGATGATGATTTTCCAGGTTGGAAGCATGAACCACATCCATTATTAACGTTCTCTGAAAAAGATTGGCGTTATAAGATTAAGCCTTTTGCGGAGGCAGGTATAACAGATGCAGAATACTGGTATGGCGTATTGCTATATAAAGGGAAAAATGGTTGTTATGAAGATAAAAATGTAGCCAGAAGGTGGTTTTTGAAAGCAGCTGTTTATGATCATCCATTAGCGATAACGGCTTTGAAATCGTATTACGGTATTGATGCACAAGAGGCTGATACAGCAAAGGCAATGTTTGACTTGGGATTTTCTTATGGCGGGAAGAGTGGTGATCAAAATCAAGATTTAAGATTCTACTGGTATTACAAGGCAGTCATTAGTGGGTATAAGAGCGCATATAATAATCTTGGTGTCTGTTATCATGATGGAGCGGGAGTCGAGAGGGATTATGAAAAAGCCAATGAATATTACCTTAAAGCAATCGAATATGAGAATAACTCTGGGGCTTTAAGCAATTATGGACAAAATCTATTTTGGGGACATGGTGTAAATAAAGATCTTGAAAAAGCCAAAGATTATTTGCTAAAAGCTAGCAAACTAGGCAATAAGGTTGCTACTAAATTTCTAGAGGATAATTTTGGAATAAGGCCAGGCGGCACCTTTGATTTTGCAACTTTCACAGATCAAGTTATATTTGACAATGGAGGACTGAAAATTGAGTTCTGCGGCATAAAAGATGAAGATGGAAAAATCCAGTTTCAGTTTTGGGTCAATAATACATCAAAGATTCAATATAATATTTGGTTATGTAATGTTGTATTGGATGGAAATAAGATTGGTTCCTTTAAAAAAATTGGGAATTATGCACCAAATAACGAACATGGCTATGGAACCATTGAACTTATTGGTACTTTAGGTGAAAGCAGTAGCTTGATTGAGTTCTCAATAGAAGTGGATAATTCTGATGATAAAGAATTATTTACTACAAAAAGGGTTAGATTGGAAGCATTAATGCATGTGAAAGTATTGCAGTTTTCGCTTCTCGATGGAACAGGAAATGAACCACAAGCGATATCACTTTCTGATAATACCGATGAAGATGATGAGGATGATGAGGAAAACTACGATTTCGCAGATAATGGCTTTGAGAATATCATGGTTTATGACAATGGCCAGATTCGTGTCGCTTTTGGAGGACTAGTTGTAGATAGTGAAAAGGTTTATATAAAGATTTGGTCAAAGAATGTATCAAATAAGATTTATAAAATCTGGCTTAAGGAAATTGTAGTTGATGGGGAACGCATCAGCGGATATGAAAAAATTGGAACATGTATTCCGAGTGGATCCTGGAATTCTAATAATGTTTTAGCTAAAAATGTAGATGTTTATGATTATTATGACATTGAATTTACAGTTGAAATTGATGATAACAATAATAAGGCTCTCGGCACGTCTAAAAGGGTTAAGGTTCATGTTGATTTTCCAGATAAAGAAATCAAAGCCATTCTATGTGAGCCTGTGAATGATGAAGAATATGACGACGATGATTCTGTGAATATAGACGTAGACGATAACGATGATGAGGATAACTATGATTTCGCAGATGATGACTTTGAAGACATCATGATTTATGACAATGGCCAGATTCGTGTCGATTTTGGAGGACTAGTTGTAGATAATGAAAAGGTTTATATAAAGATTTGGTCAAAAAATATATCAAATAAAATATATAAAATCTGGCTTAGGGAAATCGTAGTTGATGGGGAACGCATCAGCGGATATGAAAAAGTTGGAACATGTATTCCGAGTGGATCTTGGAATTCTAATAATGTTTTAGCTAAAAATGTAGATGTTTATGATTATTATGACATTGAATTTACAGCTGAAATTGATGATAGCAATAATAAAGCTCTCGACACGTCTAAAAGGGTTAAAGTACATGTTGATTTTCCAGATAGAGAAATCAAAGCCGTACTCAGCGAATCTGTAAACGATGAAGAAGATGACGGCGAAGAGGCCGGTGACAGTGACCCGCTATTTGTCGAGAATAGTTTTTGTATGAGGAACAATGAACATAATGGGCTTGAAATCTATTTTCCAGATATTCCTGAGAGCTTTATTCGGGCAGCAATGAAAGAGCAAGGATGGAGATGGCATAAATCAAAAGGTTGTTGGTATGCAAGGGATAATAACGAAAGAAGAATTCTTGCAAAAAAGATAACTGGCAAGGAAGTTCAGGGATAGATAATAAGGTTTGCAATAACTAGCAAGAAACCTATTTACTTGCAAGAAAGGATAAGTTATGGATATTGGAGATATAGCATTAGCTTACTGGAGAATAGAAAAGTGGGTCAATGAGATAAATGTTGAGCGAAAAACCGCTGCAACGAGTTCTTTGAGACAATTGAAAAGATATCTCGATGAAAATGGAATTGAGCTTAAAGATTATCTTGGTGAGAAGTATGATAGTGGTTTTGCGATAGATGTAGTCGGCAGAAATACGGATAAAGATTTGCCAGAAGATGAATTGATTGTGTCTGAAACACTTACACCTCTTATTTTAGAAAATGGAGAAGTACTTAAGTATGGAAAAGTTATGTTAGGTGAGAGGGTTAAAAGTGTTGCACCTAATAACGAACTACCGTTAGATCCAGTCAAGGCGATAGCAATATTGATTCGAAATATTGAACAGTATAGTATATCCGATTATAAAGACAGGATAATTGCTAGGAAATTACGCCGTTGCAAGTATAAACTACAGGGTCAGCTTAAGAAAGTAAAGACGGGGAGACTGAAGCGATGAAGAAGTTTTATGATTGCGGGATTGATTTAGGAACCACTAATTCATGTATTTCTGTACCTAACAATGATAATACATGCACCATTATAGATAATATTAATGATCGCATGCAGGTGACACCGTCAGTTGTTTGGATTCGAGGAGTCAGAACTGTTATAGGGCAAAGAGCATATACATGTACAAATGTTAAAGAAGTAAAAAAAGAATTCAAGCGAGATATGGGTACGGAAACGGTATATGAATTTGCTGGTTCCGGAAAGAAAATGACACCCGTGGACCTTTCTGCTGAAATACTGAAATCTTTAAGAAGAGATGCGAATCAGAGAACGAATAGAGAGATGCAGGATGTAGTTGTTACTGTTCCTGCGGCTTTTAATATGCTTCAGTGTGAAGCAACTAAAAAAGCAGCCGAACTTGCTGGATTTAGAAATGTCATCTTACTTCAAGAGCCAATAGCGGCATCCATTGCATATGGCGCGCAGCCGGATGCTAAAGATCAGTACTGGCTGGTGTTTGACTATGGTGGAGGGACACTTGACGTCTCGATTATTTCTACAAATGACGGCCGCCTGGATAATATTACCAGTAAGGGAAATAATCATATGGGGGGAAAAGATCTTGACAGAATTCTGTTTGAACAAGTAATTCTCCCAAAATTACAGAAAGATTTCAATCTTACAAATGGACTTGACGATGAAAATCTTGCGAAACTGATGATTGATGTTGAACAATGCAAGATCGAGTTGAGTAATCAGGCAATAGGATATTTTGAAACTTTTTCGGCAGAAGACAATTCAGGAAATGTAATTGACAAAACATACGAAATATCAAGAACAGAGTTCGAAAATGCAATTTCTGGTGAGATTCATGAAGCTGTCAAAATAGCTAGGGAGGCACTGACGGTATCTGGTGTTGAGGAAAATCAAGTTGATAAAATTATACTTGTCGGTGGATCAACATATGTTCCATTGGTAAGACAATTTCTTCAGGAAGAATTCACCATTCCTCTGGATAGCTCTTTAAATCCAATGACAGTAGTCTCAGAAGGAGCCGCCTTATATGCGGCTTCTGCTGTTGTGGATGAGGAGATAAAAACAGAAAAAAAGGGGATTGGAGAATATTTGTTGGATCTTGAGTACGAAACAATGACCTCTAAGAATCAGGTCAATGTGATTGGCAGGATCGCAGAATCAAACGGTAGAATAGACAAGGTAAAAATAGATTGTATAGCAAGTGAAGATGCAGAAAGTGCTCTTTGGACAAGCGGTTGGTGCGATATGTTAGATAGGGCACATGGCATTTTTGACATAGATGCACAGATATGCAATTTTGAGGGGAAAAATATTTACAGAGTATCTGCAGCATCTGAAGATGGCAGCACACTTCCTCTTGTTGGATATGTGTTTGAAGTACTACATAAACCAACCGCATTGAAGTTATCCGCTCCACCGTTAACACATGCAATTGGAATAATGGTAACAGACGGAACCGATAACTATATTGATTGGATTTTTGAAAAGGATACGAAACTTCCAGTCAAGTCACAGCCTATTCCTTACCTTTTGAATAAAACATTGCGTCCAGAAGAAAATACGGAGTTTACAATTTATGTTTATGAAGGAGAGGATCAGTATAATCCCCAGGCTAACGATTTAGTCCGAAAAGTTCATATACGATCTCGTGAACTTACAAGAACTTTGGAGATGGGAACCAAAGTAGAGATTACTATTGAAATTGATGAAAACCGCTGCGGATCTATTACTGGGTATGTTCCTTTATATGATTATGATCTTTTGGAAGAAACACTGGGCAATTCTGAAGAAAACTACAAGAACTACCAGGTTGAGATGGATCAGGTCGAGAAGAAACTTGGTGAAACAAAGTACACGTTGGATCTGCTTAGGAGAAAAGGAATTGACGTCAGAGAACTAGAAGAAGAATATCTCAATATAAAAGCAGATTTCGAGAAATATTATGGATTAATTGGTGTGAAAAATGATGAAGTCCACCAGTATGTACAGTCATTCTATAAGATGCAGACAAAGGTTATCCTCAAAGAACGTGAGAGCAGGGAGGAAAGACAGCAGCAGACCGATGAATCGTCACTGAGACGAATGGACGATAATGTTACTACATATGGAAATGATAGTCAGAAGATGGCTTTTCAAAGGCTAAGAAGGCAGTATGAAACTGCTAAGGATCAGGATAGCAAGCATTTCATTATGAGTAAAATGGATCGTTTGGAATCAGATGTAGTATTCAGCAATTTTGACTGGCTTAAGAGGATTTACTTGGCAAATTATGCCATGTCGAGCAACTATACAGACCAACAAAAGGCAGAGTTTTGGAAAAGTGAAGGGCAGAAGGCTATCCAAAGCAGAGATACTGGTAAATTATTACAGGTTATTAATCGTCTTGGGGCACTGAGGCAAAGAAGCGCAAGTGAATCTGTCAGTACAAAGCTTGCAGACTTGAAGAAATATTAAAATATTAAATTGGAGATATCGTTCTATGTTTGATGAAAAGCAAACAAAACTTTTTAATCAAGGATATGGCGCATATCTCAGGATTTTGCAGAGAATAAAAGACAATGCAGAAGAACTGGGACAGGACAAAGAGAACGCCATATCGGCAATCTTGATGATGGCTGATTTGGAAATTCAGAAGATGCTTCTGGATATTTCATCATGTGACGAAGAAGCGCCGACAGAAGAAGAACAAATATATATAAAATCATTAATCGAGTCATCCGAAACTCTAAAAGAAATGATTCCTGGATATGGCTTGTTTTACAGAAATATGACGCCTGCTAATTATCAGATAGTAAAAGAGAAATTTGATGAATTAAGCCAGGATATCCCTTTTGCATTAGGTATGGCTATCGAACTAAAAAAAAGCGGAATAGATTGTTTAGAAGAAGTATTTAGTGATTACCGTACAATTTTTGAATCATTTTCTGCAATTTCAGATTATAAAGAGGATAAACAACAAGTAAGGGTAAGTAGCTGGCTTAATAGATTCATAGCATATGCACAGCTGCAAGGTATAGATCTTTCTCAAAAAGCGGTTGAAAGAGAGGATTTTGAGGATAAGGATACTGATGAGGTATCACAGGGAATCTTTCCAAGAACTACACGGCCGTTAGTTGCCCCGAATCAGAATGATGAGATAGCAGAACTAACAGAAGTAGAAAAACAGCTTTTTGAAAAATGGTCCGGAACACAACAGGATATTCATGCTGTTGTAACGGCATTTTTGCACAGATTTGTGGCAGGCGACCATGCCAGCATACATCCCAAAACACATGTGATTCTTCTGGGAAGCGAAAGCCATGGAAAAGTGTTGGCTTCTCAGCTCATGGGTAAAATTTTATTTGAGAACGGACTCACATGCAATTCTAGTGTCAGTATTGTTGATTTTGCAGACTATCCTCCAGGAACAAATTATATCATTTTCTTAAGTGACTTATATAGAGGACTATATCAGTCATCAGAAATCATAGTATTTGACAACATTGAATTGGCGGACAATAAACAAATTGATGCATTATACCAATTAATGAGCCGTGGTATTTATCACCTTGATCAGAGATATTTAGAAAAGATGGGAATGCTTTATCCGGCTACAGGCATTCTAAGCGCACAGACTATCTCTGAAATTCATTCTAATGATAAATTATTTGTTTTAGTTTCTTCAAAATCCCAGAATCAGGTCGTCGATAAACTAGGACAGAAAATAGTCGATGAAGTAAGTGATATTGTTGTATTGGATCCTATGGGAGAGATAGAGATTAAGCGTCTTGTTGCTTTCTTATGTGACAAGGTTATTACAAACTGTAAGCGTGAACTTCATCTAATAGTCGAGATAGATGATTTGTTGAAAGAAAAGATAGCATCGATATACGATATTAAAACCGGAGCGAAGGGGGTGGAGAAATATTTAAGATTACAAGTGTATAATCCTCTACTTCGCCTTTGTCTTGCAGGAAGATACTCCAATAATCAGAAGATTTTTCTGACCTATGATAATGAAGAATTTTGGGCTGAAGATGAAGAGCATTATGGAATTGCATTAACAGAATATACACGATCATATGACCAGTTTGAGTTGAAATTAGTTAAACAGGAACTGGATAATGTAATAGGTTTAGACACTGTTAAAGAATATGTGTACCGCCTTGAAAATAATATTAATGTGCAGCGGTTGAGAAAAAAGCGCGGATTAAAAGATAACAGCATATCCATGCATATGGTGTTTACAGGTAATCCGGGAACAGGAAAAACTACAATAGCAAGGATTATTGCACGGTACCTCAAAGCAATAGGAGTATTGTCTTCGGGACAGCTTCGCGAAGTTACAAGAGCAGATTTAGTGGGGCAATACTTAGGAGAAACAGCGCTCAAAACAACAGCTGCAATCCAGTCTGCTGTCGGAGGAGTATTGTTTATCGATGAGGCTTATTCGCTGTGCAGAGATAAGAATGATATATACGGAATTGAAGCTATAGATGCTTTGGTTAAAGGGATGGAAGATAATCGAGAAGACTTGATTGTGATTCTTGCCGGCTACACCAAAGAGATGGAAGGGTTTATAACGTCTAATCCGGGATTAAAATCAAGATTTCCCAATATCATTCATTTTGATGACTATTCTGAAAAAGATATGTGGAGAATAGCCGAGTTAACAGCAAAGAATAAAGGATATCGAATATCCGATACCTGCTTTGAGCCCATGACAGAGGAATTTGAACGTCATCAGATAAAAGGACGAAATGATAATGGAAATGGTAGACTTGTCAGAAATATGATTGAGAGCGCAATACTCAGACAGTCGCAAAGAGTGGCAACGGATACAACGCTTGATTTAGAGCTACTGCTTCCGGAAGATTTTGGCTTTACAGAAAAGAAACCCTTTGATTTGGAAGCAAGGCTTTCTGATATTGTTGGATTAGAAAATGTAAAAGATTTTATCAGAACACAGTATAAACTACAGCAGGCTAATGCTTTAAGAAAGAAAATGGGAATGCAGGTGGATACGTCCCAGTCGCTAAATATGATATTTGCGGGAAATCCGGGAACAGGAAAAACTACAATGGCAAGATTAGTCGCTGAAATGTTCCATGAACTCGGTATTCTTAAAGCAGGGCATTTTGTTGAAACGGATAAAGGAGGGTTAATCGCACAATACGTAGGTCATACTGCGCAGAAGACTGAAGAGGTTTTCAAATCTGCACTAGGCGGAGTTCTTTTTATTGATGAGGCCTATGCAATTACAAATGATAAAAGTAGCTTTGGCCAGGAATGCATTGATACTTTGGTAAAGTTAATCGAAGATTATCGCGGAGATACGCTCGTAATTCTAGCTGGATATAGCAAAGAAATGAAGGCGTTTATGAAGTCTAATTCTGGTCTTGAATCCCGCTTCCCGCTGTTTATTGAATTTCCTGACTATAGTACAGACGAACTATCTTTGATTGGGAAGAAGATGATCGTTTCAAAGGGGTTTGCACTTTCTTCAGAGGCAGAGCTTGACTTCGAAGAGGAAATAACTGATCAAACCCGTATTGCTTCAGAGAATGCTGGGAATGGTCGATTGGTAAGAAATATTGTTGAAAGAATCATCAGAAAACAATCGGTTAGAGTTATTGATGATCATGTTGAGGCAAATCAGTTGAATGTAATCCTTCCGATTGATATTCACAACCCTGAGCAACATAAGGCTTTTGACTTGGAGGAGGAACTGTCTAATATTGTTGGCCTTGATGAAGTAAAAAATGTTGTCAGGATGCAATATAAAATGTGCATAGCGAAACAGAAAAGAAGGAAAGCCGGGAAGCAGGTCGATGTTAAACAATCATTGAATATGATTTTTACCGGTAACCCGGGAACAGGAAAGACAACTGTGGCGAGGATCATTGCAAATATGTTTAAGGCGATGGGACTCCTGAAAAAAGGCCATATTATAGAAACCGATAAAAACGGCCTGATAGCTCAATATGTAGGGCAAACTGCGCCAAAGACTGAAGAGGTGTTTAAATCTGCACTGGGGGGAGTTCTTTTCATTGATGAGGCTTATGGAATTACCAGTGATGGCAACACGTTTGGACAGGAATGCATTGACACACTAGTTAAGTTAATAGAGGATTACAAGGGCGAGATTATTGTAATACTTGCCGGCTATACAAAAGAAATGAGTAATTTCATAAAAGCGAATTCTGGGTTAGAGTCCAGATTTCCTTTAAGAATGGAATTTCAGGATTACTCTACAGAAGAACTTTTTGAAATTGGAAAGATACAAATTATAAAAAATGGGTTCACGTTGTCTCCAGATGCGGAATCTGTGTTTTTTGAAGAGGTACATACGTTAAAGCGGCATTCGAATGCAAACTCTGGAAACGGCAGAATGGTTAGAAATTTTGTTGAGAAAATAATCAGGGAGCAGTCTGCCCGTATTGCGGTTAACGATATTCCGGAGGATGCTGTTAATGTAATTATTCCATCAGATATTCGGGAAAATTTTGTGCGGAATTTGGATTATGATCTTGAAAAAGAGCTCAATAAAGTTATCGGTCTTGAAAAAGTAAAGCAATATATTTTAGGGTTAAGTGCAAGACTGAATATTCAGGAGAAACGCAAAAAATCAGGTCTGAAAACAGATGAGGCGCAGACACTACATATGATATTTGAGGGTAATCCTGGTACTGGAAAGACAATGATGGCGAGAACGGTAGCAAACCTTCTTTATAATATGGGTGTTTTGAGAACAAACAAACTTATAGAAACAGACAGATCGGATCTTGTTGCCGGTTACGTTGGTCAAACTGCAATAAAAACTCGTCAGGTTATTGAAAGAGCGTTGGATGGAGTATTGTTTATAGACGAAGCATATTCTCTGGCGCAGGGCGGGGAAAATGATTTTGGTAAAGAAGCTATCGATACTCTTGTCAAGATGATGGATGACTATAGAGACCGATTAGTGGTTATCCTTGCTGGATATAGTGATAATATGAAGCATTTTATGAGCATGAATCCAGGCTTGGATTCAAGATTTGCCAACATCATTAGATTTTCAGATTATTCTACGGAGCAGTTAATGCTCATTGCAAAAAAATTCTATAAGGATCAGGGATATAGCCTGACTGATGATGCATGTGCGGAATTAACGAAAATTTTTGAACAGGCAAAAAAGAATCCAACATTTGGAAACGGCAGGTACGTGAGAAATGTGTTTGAAAAGACTTTGAATGCTCAAGCTATGCGCCTTAGCGGAGAATCTGTATTAGACACACACGCACTAATTATGATAAGCGGAGACGATGTAAGAGCAATTATTCCAGAACTGAATGACATTGAGGATTGCAAAGGTGGGATTGGATTTAACGCAAACATATAAAAAACATATAAAAAGTTTCATGATTTGGAGCTTCTAAGATCTATGAGTATATACAATATCGAATTAGGTTATTGAGAAAAAGGTGGTTCCGATATGTCTAAAGAGGCATCTATAAAAAAAATTCAGAATAATAATTCGTTTATTGTTAAGGGGACGACTTTGATTCGGTATACAGGGAAGGTTCCTGATGCGCCGGTAAAGATACCCAAAGGCATAACAGAAATAGAGGCAGACGCATTTTCAGGAAGCTCCATAGGATCTGTTACCTTTGCCGAGGGAGTGACTGCAATAGGAGAAAATGCATTTAGGAATTGCAAGAAGCTTCAAAAAGTACAGTTGCCGAAGAGCTTGCAAGAGATCGGAAGAACCGTT
>OCTX012284622.1_pt1 | contig 40896 bp, 30 predicted proteins | sample 1539691 | NCBI WGS metagenome assembly OCTX01 (sample SAMN02144231, study PRJEB22623) | gut metagenome | biome: sheep rumen | host: Ovis aries | place: New Zealand
CCAGAGGTTCTTACGACCACGGGCAGCCCACTCGTCAACGTGCTCGGCCATAGGCGAGCTCGGGGTGATGGGGTAGATAGCAGCTACCTCAGAGAACATGTAGCTGATATGAGCTGCAGCCTCGTTACCATCACAGGTGATAAATTTCTTTTCTTTAGCCATTTGTTTAGAATATAAATGATATAATAGTTTGTATACAATAATACCTAAAAATGAGGATTTGTTTTAAACGCCTGCAAAGGTACAAAAAAAAGCGCTAAATGCAAAGCTGATATTGCAAAATATTGCTAAAACGTTTGCGTTAATGCTTTTTAACCGGCAAACTGGCAGACTATAAAACACATCGTTGGCAGTCATGACTTAATAGAGGAACCCGAACAGCCAAAGTGGAATCTGGTTGTCCTTGCCTATCTCGGTGTTATAGCGGGCATAAATCGTGTCGGGCGTATAGCGCATCTTGCCGTGGACGTTAGCGTCACAGACGCGGAACTTCATGCGGCCGTCGACCAGGTAGGAGGCGTCGCGTCCTGACTGGTTCACCTTATGGTCTTTCCACAGTGAGTTGACGAAGAACGTCTCCATCGCATTCTGCTTTTCCACGTGTATGGGGTAAATGGCGTAGAGCAGGTTGGAGTTATGCAGCATAATCTTCGAGGGCTTCTTGGGGAAGTCGCCGCCCACGGGGTAAATCATGTTGATGAGTCGCGCATCAGCCAGATACTTGATATAGTTCATGACGGTGGCACGGCTGGTCTCGATGTTTTGTGCCAACTGCGACACATTGGGGGCCTTGGGTCCCTCTTCAGCCAGTTGATAGAAGAGCTTCTTGATCTTCGTGAGGTATTTCAGCTCAATCTGCTTAATCAGCAGGATGTCGACCTCGGTCATCATGTTCATCGTCTTGAGCAGGTTCTCCGAGTAGTTGCGATGCTCCTGGAAGAAGGGGTAGAAGCCGTGATGGATATAGTCCTGGAAGTAGCGCCGCGGCGAGACGGAGGGCAGTATCTGCTTGATGATACGCTCGTGGTCTTGCAGAATCTCGTCGAGGGTGAACGGCCTGAAGTTGTTGCCCGTCAGCAGATTCAGGAACTCACGGAACGAGAAGCCTCTCAGGTTGTAACTCTTGACGATGCCGTTCAGCTCGGGGTTCTCGTCCTTCAGCCGCATCACACTGGAGCCGGTGAAGACGATTTTCAGCCCGGGATAGAGGTCGTAGCACTTACGCAGCTCCTGCGACCAGTCGTTCTGCTTGAAGACCTGGTCGATGAGCAGCACACGGCCGCCCCGATGGTAGAACTCGCCGGCAAAGTCGGCTATACCGCGCCCCTGAAAATAGAAGTTGTTCATGTTGACATACAGGCACTGACGGTCGCCGACGTCAAACTTCTCCTTGGCGTACTGCAGCAAGAACGTCGTCTTGCCGATGCCACGCGTACCCTTGATGCCAATCATACGGTCGTCCCAGTCAATCTCATCCATCAGAGTTCGACGAACCGGTGCGTTGACATGTTCCACCAGATAGCGGTGTGTACGGAAAAAGGCCTCCATGCGCGATGCTTTGTTTATTTAACGTGTGCAAAGTTACAACATTTCCTGCAAATTGCAAAGTCTAAATAGCAAAATCTTACGAAACGGCTTAAAATTTATAGGCTACGGACACTGTCCACCAGCGTCCACGCTGTGGTATGAGCCGTGTGTTCATGCCGCTACGGTAGTAATCTGTGTCAAACAGGTTTCGCACGTTGACGCCCAGCGTGACCCTGCCCAGGCGATATTCGGCACCGACGTTGGCAATCAGCCGTGCAGAAATGTCCTCCTGCATGACGAGGTTATCAGAGATATCCTCCATGAGTTCAAACCATTTAATGGCTTCATCGATCTCATCTCTTCCAAGGTGATAAATATAAGCATTCCAGGCATTGTAATACGACATCAGCTCGACGACATCGAGGTTGTATGACGTCTGATGACCTTCAAAGGCCAGATGCGAGTAGAACTTCAGGCGGGGTGTCGCCTGCCACGACAGCAAGAGGTTCGACATCAGGGCAGGCAGGTTGTTGTTGGCGTCGACATCCTGGGTAAAGAGATTTGCCTCATAGGTGTGAGACCACGTGACGTTGAAGTCAGCAGTAAAGCGTGGGAGCCGGTAGGTGGCCGCCAGTTCGACACCCAGCACCTTGTTGTTACCCTCGTTGACCTGCTCAATGACGTGGGTCATGATGAGGTTCTTGGCGCGGTTGTAGAAGCCGTTGACCTCGAACTTCAGGCCTTTCACCCACTCAAGACCGGCGAAGGTCAGCTGCAGCGAATTGACCGTCTCGGGCAGCAGCAGCGAGTCCTCACCGCCGGTATAATTGCCCACCAGGAGGGGCAGCAGCTGGTTGGTCTTGCGATAGAGGTAAGGTGCATCGACAAACGACTTCGAGTAACTCAGCTTGACGTTCCACTTCGGCTGTAGCAGAATGAGTGCCAGACGCGGCGACAACTCGCTCACGCGGTAGTCGTCGGTACGCATCTTGTGGTCGTAGCGCAGGCCGGTATTGAAGATCAGCGAGCGCCAGCGGTGCTTCAGCTGAACGAACGCATTGTAGCTGTTCTCACTGCCCTTGCCGAAATTCGATATGGTCTGGTTCTCGGGAATGATCTCGTTGAAGTTGTAGCCGAGGGCGTAGCGCACGTCGTCGAGCTGGAAGTGCGAAAATTCTGCGCCGAAGGCGATGCTGCCCTTATGGTGCTCGGTGTTGATGTAGCTGAGGTCGCCCTTCAGCTGCCCGCCGTAGTTCTGCTCCTGTCCGTTGATGTAGCGGAAGAGTCCCGGCTTGTCAAACACATTGACAGGGTCGCCATATTCAAATCCCAGCAGGTTGCCCAGCATGGGAAGTGGATGGTCGAAGATGACCTGATAGTGAGTCAGGTCGCTGTTGTCGTAGGTGAGCGTACCCTTCAGCGTCAAGGGTCCGATCTGCCGGCTGTAGTTCAGGTTGGCATGGTGCGACTGTGTGGCAAAACTCGGCGAGAAACCGTTGAAGGTCCTGTAGTCGTCGTGGGCGTAACCCTTTGCCAGCGTGCTCATGGTGTAAGGCGGAATGACCTGCGAGAAGTGCGTGTCGTAGAGGAACTGCAGGTCTTTCCACTTGAGCTGTATGCCGAAGTCGTAGGAGGGCTTGTTGCCTATATAGCCGATGGTGGTCCGTTTCTCCGGCATGCCGAGTAGGTCTTCGTACCATCTTTCCTCCGGCACGTCGATGTGCTCGCCGTCGGCCTTATAGATACCGCCCCATATCAGCAGGTCGAGGTCGAAATAGCGCTTGCCGAAGAGCAGGTCGCCGCGCAGCTGGCCATGATTGCCGGCACTGACCTTCGCCTTGACGCCGTCGAGGTCGACGCCCTGCTTGGTAATGAGGTTGACGACGGCCGTCAGGGCCACGCCGCCATAGAGCGACGAGGCGGGACCTCGGAGCACCTCAATCTGCTTGATTTTCTCGAGACTGATGCTGAAGTCTGGCGCGGCGGTATTGGTGCAGTAGCTGTTCAGCCGGTGACCGTTGAGCATGATAAGTATCTTCTCCTGGCCGTTGCTGTAGATGCCGCGCATGGCGATGTTGATGTCGTCATTACAGTCGATGATGTTCATGCCGGGCACGTAGGCGGCCAGCACCTCCTGCAGGTTGGTGGCTCCCGAGTTGTGTATCATCTCCTCGGTGATCAGGGTCGTCGGCACGGGGACCTCGCTGAGGGTCTCAGCCTGGCTCGAGGCCGTGATGATGGTAGTCGTCAGTCCCGACTTGATATCTTCTATCAGGTCGATAAAGCGCTGAGGGTCCTGCGGCGACGGCGTAAAATAGGGGTCGCGTCTCAGCAGTCTGGTGGCACAGCTTTCAGCCTGGGCCGTATCGTCGAGCCCGAGATAGCAGATGGTCAGCAGCTTGTAGGCACTCTCCAGGAGACTGTTCTTAAACGTGCCGATGTTGTTGAGCAGCAGGTCGCGTGCCTGTTCCACCCGTCCGATCTTGTACTCGCGCTCGGCCTCGTCGTAGATGCTCCGCCCGCTGTCGTCCTGAGCCTGCACGGCCAGCGGGAAGGCAAGGAGTATTATATATATAATAAGGTGTAGCCTGCTCGTCATGACTTTATGGGAATGGTAAAGGTAAAACAGGTTCCCTCGCCGACTGTGGAGTCGAAGGTGATGCTGCCTCCGTGCTTCTGCTCTATAATCTCCTTGGTGATGGCCATGCCAAGGCCTGTCCCCTGCCCTATCGGCTTTGTCGTGAAGAAGTTCTCATAGAGGTGAAGCTTCTCGTCGTCGGTCATGCCTATGCCGTTGTCGCCGATGGAGATGACGAGGTGGCCGTCGGCCGCCGACACGCTGACGCTGATTTTGGGCGAGTAGCTGTCGTCGGCCGTCTGCTGTCTCATCCACACGGCATAGCAGGCGTTGTTCATCACGTTGAGCACGGCACGGCTCAGGTCCTGCGGAATGACCTGCACCGGGGGAATGTCCGCCTGGTACGTCTCGTGTATGCTGATGTTGAAGGTCTTGTTGTTAGCCCGCATGGCATGATACGACAGCCAGACGTACTCCTTGACCAGCTTGCAGACGTCGGTGGGCAGAAACTCGCCGTCCTTGCCACGCGAGACGAGCAGTATGCCGCGGATGATGCTGACGGCCCGCTCGCTGTGCTCCAGGATTTTCTGCATATTCTCCTTCAGTCCGCCGACGATGTCGTCCACATCCTCGAGGTCGCTCTCGTCAAATTTCTCCCGGTTAGCCTCTATTATATCGACAAGGTCGTTCAGCAGCGAGCCTGACAGCTTGCTGAAGTTGATGACGAAGTTCAGAGGATTCTGTATCTCGTGGGCGATGCCAGCGCTCAGCAATCCGAGCGATGCCATCTTCTCCTGCTTCTTCAGCTGACTCCTCAGTTTTTCGACTTCCTGTTCCATGTGCTATGCTTTTAATGTAGGTAACGTTATGACAAACTCGCTGTACTCGTCCTTCACTGATTCGACATGTATGTCGCCACCGTGGTTCTGCACGATCTCGCGGCTGAGGTAGAGGCCGACGCCTGAAGCCTCGCCTGTCGTCTTGGTCGTGAAGAACGGGTCGAATATCTTATTGATGATGGTCTCCTCGATGCCGATGCCGTTATCGCTGATGGCGATGGTCAGCCTATCGCCGACGGGGCGCACCCTGAGCGACAGCTCGGGAGCGAACGTCGTCTTCTGGGCTTTCTTCACGATGGCATAGACGGCATTGCCGAGAATGCTCATCAGCGTCTTGCTCAGCTGGTCGGCATTGCCGTTAATGGGCAACGGCGTGTCGGGGACGTCGAAGACCACCTTGATGCCATGAGCCTTGATGTCGGCGGCAAAGTACGTATGCAGCATCTTCTCATCCTGGCGCAGCACGGCCGCCAGGTCCATCGCGACGATGCCGCCGCTGCGGTCTTTCAGCATCTCCTCCATCGCCTTCAGCGTCCGGGTCGTGTTCAGGCCGTGCTCGCTGACCTTCTGCAGATTGCCCCTCAGCATGCCGAGCAGGTCCTTCGTGTCCTCGTAGTTATCCGGGGCGACGTGGTCTTTCTCGTCGTCGACGTTGGCCTCGACATCCTTCAGCAGGCCCTCCGAGAGTTTCGAGAAGTTGTTGATGTAGTTCAGCGGATTCAGGATACGGTCTATCAGACCCTGGGTCAGCTTACCCACGGTGGCCATCTTCTCCTGACGTATCAGTTCGTGCTGGGCGTTGCGCAGGTCGGCAGTACGCTCCTCGACGACGCGCTCCAGTTTCTGCTTCTCCAGGTTCAGCCGGTGGAGCCTGTAGCGGAAGAGGGCATAGACGAGCAGCCCCGCCAGCACGAGGTACACCATGATCATATACCAGCGCAGATAGAAAGGCGGGGCGATGCTGAAGTCCAAGGTTGCCTCGTCGGTCAGTCTGCCGCTGGCCAGGCGCGCCTGCACGCTGACGGTATAGGAGCCGGGCGCGAGATTGAAGAACTCAGCATCGGGGTCGTCGGCCCAGGGGCTCCATCCGCCGTCGTTGAGTCGGTATCTGTAAAGGGTCTTCCCCGCTATCGGCGTGTAGTCTAAGGCGAAGGTGAAGCGCAGGTTGTTGTCGTTGGTGGCCAGCGAGGGCAGCTGTGCGGGCATTTCGCCATAGCCGCCCCAGAGGATGCTGTCGCCATTGAGCACCACCGACCTGAAGAGCAGCCTGACCTTCGCCGCCAGTGCCGGGTCTTCGCAGCTGGTGTCTATCACGGCGACCTCCTTGTCGAGGCCGAGCCACACCTCACTTCCCCGGCTGTAGAGGGCGTGGATGGTGTGGTCGCTGAAGGGGAAGAGCAAGTCGTCGAGGTCGTTGATCCGCCGGTTGTCCTTCCAGCGGTAGAGGCCCTTGCCCTCGCCGTCGGTCAGCCACGTCACGCCGCTGTTGTCAGCATACGAGAACTGCGGATAGGCGAAAGGCTTCTCTGACAGGGCGTTGAGCACGCTCACCTTGCTGCCTAACGGGACGATTGTGGCGGCATTGTCCTCGAACACGCCGATGCTATAGGGCCTGAAGTCGGCGGCGCCGGCCTTCCCCGACCACACCTCGCCATAGAGGTTCTCGAGCCAGACGGTTCCCTCGTCGTCCTTCATGATACATGTCACCTTCTCAAGTTTGCACAGCGGCGTGCAGCCCGTACCGTCGCTGTTCATGGCGTAGACGCCGTTCAGCTCGCCGCAGTACAGTCTGTCGCCGTCGGCGAGCAATGACATCGTGTTGGCATCCGTCAGCTGAGTCAGGGCGCCGCCGGCCGTCAGGCGGAAGACGCCGCTGGCGGTGGCGGCCAGCAGACCGCCCGGCGTACTCGCCAGTTGCCAGCAGGCATGGTTGACGCCCGCCACTCGCTGCATGCGCAGCCCGTTCTGACGGAAGAGTCCGTCGTTCGTTCCGACATATTTCACGCCCTGATGGTCGGCTATCGACATGACCTCGCCCGTCAGTCCTTCGTGCGACGTGAAATGCGAGAAGGCCGAAGGAATGGCTACGGCGAAAATGCCGTCGTCGGTGACGCCCCAGAGCAGTCCGTGCCCGTTATAGGCCACGTAGGCGATATTGTTCGAGCAGAGGCCGTTGTCAGTGGTCAGGTGGCAGAGCTGGCGCCCAGAGGAGTCGGTAACGAGGAGCCCCTGCCCATTCTTGACAATGGCTTTCATGCCGTTGCCCAGGTCCTCTTCTTGTATGACGTCGGTCAGCACGGTCAGCTGTTGCTTCGTGCGCAACTTCTCCTTATCGATGCTCTCAATCATTCCTGTCTGCAGCAGCGTCGTACTGACGGTTTCCGCCAGCTTCACCTGGTCGCGGCTGACCTCAAACAGGTTGCCGTCGTTCACGACGAAGCACAGCTTGCCTTCGTTCTCCCAAATCTCGAGCACCTCGCCCCGGATCAGCGACTTTGAGGCTATGCGTCGCAGGGTGAGTTCGCCGTTGGGCTTCTTGTCGACGCGGCCGAAGAAGTTGTAGCCTCCCACCCAGACGTTGTCGCGGCTGTCGCGGTAGACCACGGTGACGCGGGTAATGCCGGGGGTATGGAGTATTCGCCAGTCGGCATTGTCGTAGTACATCAGTCCCTCGAAGTTGGCTACATACACCGTGCCGTCCTCACCGATCTCGACATCGAAGTTGCGGTTGTGGGCGTGATAGTCGTCGGTGGTGAAGTTCCTGATGAACGGGACGCCCTGGGCGCGGAGAGTTGAGAGATGAGAGGTGAGAAGTGACAGGTGGAGCGTGAGCAGCAGCAACATCAGGCGTTTCATGGCTTCACCTCCTTTCCGTTGTCGTCGACGAATGTTTCGTAGGGCACTTCACGGCCGATGTAATAGTCCCACTCGTCGCGTGTAAAATTCCTTTTCAGTTTCTTGCGCAGCACGTCGACCATCATCGGCACCGACAGCAGGGCCTCGGTCACGTTGCCGTTCTGGTCGCCTATCCAGGCGTAGTTCTTGGTGTTGTCGAAGTTGAAGATCGTAATCCAGGAGTCGGCCGTGACCAACGCCATCGGCTCGATCTTCGCACTGGCGGTGTTCCAGAATTGCACGGTGCCGTCGTAGCTCGACGACACCAGCCTATGGTTGTTCAGCTTCAGTTTCGAGATGCGCGAGAGATGGCCCTCGAGCTTGGTCAGTTTCCGGCTGTTCTCGTCGTACAGGTAGATGCTGCCGTCGCTCAGTCCGAACACCTGCTTCCGCGATGTCTTCGAGCTGGCAAACGACGTCACGCGACCCTGGAAGGGCAGCGCCTTGGTCTCCAGTTCGTTGATGTCCTTCACGAGATGCTGCCGCCCGCGGTCGTCGAAGATGACGGGCCGTGATTCGTAGCGGCCCATAGCCGTCAGCCGGAAGTCCAGTTCGCGGGTTGCGACAATCATCTTTCGTGCTATGTCGTAGACGGCCAGTCCGTGGTCGCCCGCCAGCAGCAGGCTCTTGTCGTCGAGGGGGGTGACGGCCATCGGGAAGTCGAGGTTGACGACGTCGACGACGCGCGTTGCGTTGCCGTTGATGACGACCAGGTGACCACTGCGGCTAACGGCGTAGATCGTCTTGTCGCTGCCGATGTAGACGTCGCGGAAGTCGAAGTCCTTGTTGCTCAGCAGCACCTTGCTCGACAGCCCGTCGCCACGCTTCTCGTGGAGCATGATTTCGCCGTAGCTGCTCACCGTGACCAGACGGTTGTCGCCCGCGGGGAAGTTGGCCAGCCCCATCAGCAGTCCGCGGTGGCGCGGCCACGTCAGCTTGCTCTGGCTGGCCGCCATCAGCGACTGGAAGACGGCGGGATAGTAGACGTCGCCATTGAAGCGATGGCTGTAGAAGTAGGAGGCATAGGCCAGAAGGTCGGCCAACTCGCTGTTGCCCAGTCGCGACTGTACCAGCGACACCGAGCCTAACGAGCGGCTGAGGGCCACAAAGCTCAGGGTGTCAGCCACGCGCTTTGACAGCTCAGCCTGCACGCGCTGGTGCTCGGCCATCAGGCGCTCCGACTCGGCCACGAGCCGGGCGTCCTGGGCTTGCTGCTCTGAGACGACGGCCTTCTGCTGGGCTATCAGGGCGTTCTGACGCTCCGCCTCCGAGCGCTGGCGCATCTCCTCGGCGGTGCGCTTCTGCAGGATGGCCTCCTCGCGCTGCTCGTCGGAGATTTCCTTCTGCTGATAGGCTATCTCCTCCATCTGCTTGCTCACGCTGCGTACCACGGCCATGCGCTTCTCCTGCAACTGCATTTCCTGCAGCTTCGACTGCAAGTCGGTGGCCCGCTGGTGCTCCTGGTACCAGCCCGTCAGGCCTGTCACTGCCGCTGCCGTCAACAACAGCCCTGCTACACCCGCTGCAACGTCTCTTTTCCTCACAGTCGCTTGATAGCCAGAATGGTGATGTCGTCGCTCTGTTCGGCCTCGCCGCTGAAGGCGGTCGTGTCGGCCTTGATGGTCTCTACAGTGTGCTTGCAGTCGGCCCCCTTCAGTCGGCTGAGGGTCGCCTCGAGGCGTTGCTCGCCGAACTCCTCATACTGCGTGTTCATGGCTTCGGTGACGCCGTCGGTGAACAGCACCAGCATGTCGCCCGGGTTCAGCCGCAGGTTGGCCACGTGGAACTCCAGTCCGTCGATGGCTCCCACCATCGGGTCTGCCGGAAGGGGCAGCGCACTCAGCTCGCCCGACTGCCTGAGCACGTAGGGCGGGTTATGACCGGCATTGCAGTATTCTATATCGCCGGTCACGACGTTGAGGATGCCGTAGAAGACGGTGACGAACATACAGTCGACCGACTCGCTGGCCAACAGCTTGTTGGAGTACGTCAGACACTCGGCCGGCGACCCGCCACGGATGCCCGTGGCCCGTATCAGCGTACGGCTGACGGCCATGAAGATGGAGGCGGGTATGCCCTTGCCGCTGACGTCGGCCATGACGAAGCCGATGCGCTCGTCGTCGATGCGGAAGAAGTCGTAGAAGTCGCCGCCGACGTCCTTGGCCGGCGTCATCAGGGCGGCAATGTCGAGTAGCTCGGCAATGGCGGGGAATGGCGGGAACTGGCGCGGCAGAATGGCCTGCTGTATCTCGCCGGCAATGGCCAGGTCGCCCTTCAGCGACTCCAGCTGGGAGTGCTCGCGCTGCGTCTCGTGGACGTAGTTTATCTGCTCGACGGCCTTCTCTATCGTCACACTCAGGTCGTCAAGGTCAATCGGCTTGGTGGCGAAGTCGAAGGCCCCGTTGTTCATGGCCTGACGGATATTGCCCATGTCGCCGTAGGCCGACACCATGATGACCCTGAGGGCGGGATTGCGCATCTCGTTGATCTTGGCCAGCAGTGTCAGACCGTCCATCTCGGGCATGTTAATGTCCGAGAGCACAATCTCAATGTCGGGGTGCTTCACCATCATCGTCAGCGCCTCAAGTCCGTTGTGGGCGAACAGGAATTCATATTCGCCCTTCCGGATTTTCCGCCTGAAGTACTGGGTCAGCAGCAGTTCAAGGTCGAGCTCATCGTCGACGCTCAGTATTTTGATTGCCATTTCTATCAATTGTCAATTATCAATTGTCAATTTCCGTCAGGAGAACGCTACGGTCAGGCCCGCCATGACGATGCTCACCATCGACATGAGCTTGATGAGGATGTTCAGACTCGGACCGCTGGTGTCCTTGAACGGGTCGCCGACGGTGTCGCCCACGATGCAGGCCTTATGGGCAAACGAGCCCTTGCCGCCGAAGTTGCCCTCCTCGATGTTCTTCTTGGCGTTGTCCCACGCACCGCCGGCGTTAGCCATGAAGACGGCAAGCGTGAAGCCGCCGGCAAGGCCGCCCACCAGCAGGCCGAGCACACCGGCCACGCCGAGGATGAGACCCACCACGATGGGGATGATGATGGCCAGCACCGACGGCACGATCATCTCGTGCTGGGCGGCGCGGGTCGAGATTTCTACGCAGCGGCCGTAGTCGGGCGTGCCGGTGCCCTCAAGGATGCCGGCAATCTCGCGGAACTGACGGCGTACCTCCTGCACCATCTTCTCGGCAGCACGGCCCACGGCCTCCATCGTCATGCCGCAGAAGAGGAAGGCGGCCATCGCACCGACGAAGGCACCCACGAGCACCTTCGGGTTCATCAGGTTCACCTGGAAGTAGTTCATGAAGTCGGGAATGGTGGCGTCGGTGGCCGAGATGACGTCGCCGGCCACGTTGGTCAGCGTCTGTCCGGCACGGGCCATGGCAATCTTAATCTCCTCGATGTAGGAGGCCAGCAGGGCCAGCGCCGTCAGGGCTGCCGAGCCAATGGCAAAACCCTTGCCCGTGGCGGCCGTCGTGTTGCCTAAGGCGTCGAGGGCATCGGTGCGGTGGCGAACCTCCTCGCCCAGGCCGCACATCTCGGCGTTGCCGCCGGCATTGTCGGCAATGGGACCGTAGGCGTCTGTGGCCAGCGTGATGCCCAGCGTCGAAAGCATGCCCACGGCGGCGATGCCGATGCCGTAGAGGCCGTGCGACAGGCTCTCGGACGTCATCGAGAGGTCGAAGCCGTTGGCGCAGAGATAGCTCAGCATGATGGCCACGCCGATGGTGATGACGGGTATGCAGGTCGAGATCATGCCCGTGCCTATACCCTTGATGATGACGGTGGCAGCGCCGGTCAGTCCGGCCTCCGAAATCTTCTGGGTGGGCTTATACGAGTGCGACGTGTAGTACTCGGTAGCCTGACCGATGATGACACCGGCTGCCAGTCCGGATATGACAGAGAACGAGAGTCCGAGCCAGTTCTCGATGCCTAAGAAGTAGAGTATGCCGAAGGTGGCAATGGCGATGAGCACGGCACTGACATTGGTGCCGATTGAGAGCGAGCGCAGCAGGTCTTTCATCGTGGCGCCCTCCTTCGTGCGGACGAGGAAGATGCCTATCAGCGAGAGGAACACGCCCACGGCGGCTATCAGCATCGGCGCAATGACGGCCTTCAGCTGGACCTCGATGCCGGCCACGGCAAAGGCGGCAGCGCCGAGGGCGGCCGTCGACAGCACCGAACCGCAATAGGACTCGTACAGGTCGGCACCCATGCCGGCCACGTCGCCCACGTTGTCGCCCACGTTGTCGGCAATGGTGGCGGGGTTGCGGGGGTCGTCCTCGGGAATGTCGGCCTCGACCTTACCCACGATGTCGGCGCCCACGTCGGCAGCCTTGGTGTAGATACCGCCACCGACACGGGCAAACAGCGCCTGCGTCGAGGCACCCATGCCGAAGGTCAGCATCGTCGTGGTAATCGTTATCAGGGCCATCTGGTCGCCCTGGTAGAAGTAGCTCAGCACAAGGAACCAAATGGCAATGTCGAGCAGGCCCAGGCCGACGACGGTGAGTCCCATGACGGCACCGCTACGGAAGGCGATCTTCAGTCCGGCGTCCATACTCTGGCGGGCGGCGTTGGCCGTGCGTGCCGAGGCGTAGGTGGCGGTCTTCATGCCGAAAAAGCCGGCCAGACCGCTGAAGAAACCGCCCGTCAGGAAGGCGAACGGCACCCACGGGTTCTGGACGTTCAGGCCGTAGGCCATGAAGGCAAACAGGGCGCAGAGCACGGCGAACACGATGGTAACGACCTTGTACTGCTGCTTCAGATAAGCCATTGCACCTTTGCGCACGTAGAGCGCAATCTCTTTCATACGCGGCGTACCTTCGTCGGCCTTCATCATCGTCGTGAAGAAGTAGTACGCCATACCAAGTGCCACGATTGAAGCCACGGGCACAAGCCAGAATACTGTTGGAATGTTCATTGTCATTTATAGTTTTTTTATAAATATGTCTTTCTTCGTGCAAAAGTACTAATAATATTTCTAACTGACAAACTTTTTACGTTTTTTTTCCGTCTTTCCGTCACCACGGCGCTCAACTACTGTGAATCAGTGGGTTACGGGGTGACGGATATGACGGGCTTATTCTTAAAATTAGTCTTCGCTCATGTCGTGTACCATCTTGCGATAAAGCGTGTAGAGACGCTGGCGTGAGATGTAGCCCTTTAGCCGGTTGTCGGTATCGACGACGGGCAGCCACTCGGCACCCGTCCGCTCGAACGTCTTCATGACGGCGGTCATCGGGGCACTGGCCGAAAGCGTGGCCTCAGGCTCCTCCATCAGCTGCGAGGCCATGAAGTGGTGGTAGAGCTCGATGCGGAAGAGCACCTTGCGGATGTGGACGATGTCGACCTCGCCGAGCAGCGTGCCGGCACCGTCGGTGACGGGCAGCACGCGGTTGTGGCTGCGGCTCACCTTGTTGACAATCTGGCCCAGCTCCATGTCGGGGCTGACGGCCATGTAGTCGCGGTCGATGACGCTGTCGAGGTTCATCAGCGTCAGGGCGGCGTGGTCGGTGTGGTGCGTCAGCAGACGGCCCTCCTTGGCCAGGCGCGCACCGTAGATGCTGTGGGGCTCGAAGATGATGATGGTGAGATAGGACGTCACCGAGACGATCATCAGCGGCAGCAGCAGACTGTAGCCGCCCGTGAGCTCGGCTATGAGGAAGATGCCGGTGAGCGGGGCGTGCATGACGCCCGACATGACGCCCGACATGCCCATCAGGGCGAAGTTCTTCTCGGGCACGTAGACGCCGAACTGCTCGATGTTCCACAGCCGGGCAAAGAGGAAGCCGGCAAGACAGCCCACGAAGAGCGACGGCGCGAACGTTCCGCCGCAGCCTCCGCCGCCGTTGGTGGCGCTGGTGGCGAAGACCTTCGTCAGCAGCACCAGTGCAATATAGGGAATGAGCATCTGGGCCTGTCCGGCAAAGAGCGAGTTGTCGAGTATGTGGTTCCAGTCGGCCTCGGTATGGCCGTTGAGCAGCAGGTTGATGCTCGAGTAACCCTCGCCGAAGAGTGCCGGGAAGAGGAAGATGAGCAGGCTCAGCATGGAGCCGCCGATGGCAAGCCGCACGTAGGGCCGGTCCTTGAACCGCGCAAAGACGCCCTCGGCAAAGCCCATGGTGCGGATGAAATAGAGCGACACGAGGCCGCACGTGATGCCCAGAAGCAGGCAGGCCGGTATGCGCTCGACGGTCCACGCATTGTCGAGGTGGAAGGTGAACAGCGCGTTGTCGCCGCTGAAGATGTAGGTAAAGCAGGTGGCGGTGACGCAGCTGACGAGGATGGGCAGCAGCGACGACATGGTCATGTCGATGAGCAGCACCTCGAGGGTGAAGACCAGTCCGGCTATCGGGGCCTTGAAGATGCCGGCAATGGCGCCGGCAGCGCCGCAGCCGACGAGCGTCATCAGCGTCTTGCGGTCGAGGTGGAACAGCTGGCCCAGGTTGGAGCCTATGGCCGAGCCGGTGAGCACGATGGGGGCCTCGGCACCGACGGAACCGCCGAAGCCGATGGTGATGGCCGAGGCAATGACCGACGACCACGTGTTGTGCGACTTCAGCCGCGACTTGTTCGACGAGATGGCCCAGAGTATGCGCGTGATGCCGTGCGAGATGTCGTCGCGGACGACGAAGCGCACGAAGAGCGACGTCAGGTAGATACCCACGACGGGGTAGACGAGATAGAGCCAGTTGGCCGACGTGCGTTCAAACTGCGACGTCAGCAGGGCTACGATGATATTGATGATGGAATGAAGGGTATAGGCCGCCACGGCAGCAAAGAAGCCGACGGCCAGCGCCAGAATGAGCAAAAACATCTTGTCGCTGACGTGCTCGACACGCCAACGGTGCAACCGCTCTATCCAATTCATATTCTTCATTTCCAATTCTTTCTCATTCCTCATTTCTCATCTCTCATTTATGAGCCAAAGCCTTCGCCACGGCATAAGCCGTCGTCCAGGCGGCCTGGAAGTTGAAGCCACCGGTGACGCCGTCGATATCGAGCACCTCGCCCGCAAAGTAGAGTCGCGGCTGGCGGCGGCTCTCGAGCGTGGCCGCATCGACGGCATCGAGCGACACGCCGCCGCAGGTGACGAACTCATCGCGGAAGGCAGCGCGCCCGGCCGTCATGTAGCCGTCGTTGGTCAGCGTGTTCACCAGCCGGTTCAGCTCCTTACGGTTCAGGTTCTGCCAGCGGTTGGTCGAGCGCTCGCCGAGCGTCTTCGTCAGCAGGTACTCCCAGAGGCGGGCAGGCAGTCCGCAGGGGCGCACCGTCGGCAGCTGCTTCATGGGGCTGTGCCCGACTATCGTCAGCAGTTCCTGCAGCACGTCGGGTTCGCGCCGCCCCGTCCAGTTCACACTCAGCGGCATCTTGTAGCCGTGCTCGCTCAGCTGACGGGCGGCATAGCTCGACAGCCGGAGTATGGCCGGCCCGCTGACACCCCAGTGGGTGATCAGCAACGGACCGTCGGCCCGCAGCTTCGTGCCGCTGATGCCAACCTGGGCACCGTCGACGACCGTGCCCATCAGTGCCGTCAGCCGCTCGTCGGCTATGCTCAGCGTGAAGAGCGACGGCACGGGGGCCACCGTCTCGACGCCTGCGTCGGCCAGCCAGCGCAGACCCTCGGCGCAGGGCGACCCACCGGTGCAGACAGCCACGGCGTCGTAGTCGGCCAAGAGGCTGGCGACGGTCAGGTCGTGTACGCCCGTACAAATCTTCACCCCGTGGCGGCGGGCCTCGGCCAGCAGACAGTTGATGACGGTGTGAGAGTCCTGCGAGGCAGGAAAGACGCAGCCGTCGTCCTGGGTGACGAGTCGCACACCGTGACGCTCGAACCACGCGTAGGCGGCGCAATGGTCGAACTGCCGGAACAGTCGCTTCAGCAGTCGGTGGCCTCGCGGGTAGACTTGGGCAAGGTCGCTGACGCCGCTGAAGCTGTTGGTCAGGTTGCAGCGTCCGCCGCCCGAGACCTCGACCTTTGCCAGCACGCGCTGCGAGCGCTCCAGTATGGTCACGTCGGTCTGGGGCTGTTGCTCCTTCAGGTTAACGGCCAGGAAGAACCCGGCTGCTCCACCGCCTACCACCGCTACTCTCATCACTTCCTGATGATGGCCACCTGGCCGTCGCGTCCCAGTTTGATAATGCTCGACGGCTGGTGGGGCTGATGCTCCTGACGGCGGCTCCAGCAGACGTAGTCGACGGCCTCGATAATCTTGGGGTCGATGTCGCGGTAGTTCTGGGCGGCCGGCTCTCCGCTGATGTTGGCCGAGGTCGAGACGATGGCCTTCTGGAAGCGGTAGCACAGCTCGCGTGAAAAGGGCTCGTTGGTGATGCGTATGCCGATGGAGCCATCATCGGCAATGAGGTTGGGGGCCAGATTGACGGCGCCGTCGAGAATGAGTGTCGTCGGACGGTCGCCCTCGGCGATGCTGTCTATCAGCTGCCAGGCCACCTCGGGCACGTCGCGGACATAACGCTGCAGACGGGCGTCGCTGTCGACGAGGCAGATGAGCGCCTTCGAGTCGTCGCGCTGCTTAATCTGGTAGACGCGGCTGACGGCGTCGGCGTTGGTGGCGTCGCAGCCTATGCCCCAGACGGTGTCCGTCGGGTAGAGTATCACCCCACCCTGTCGCAGGGTCTCGACGGCCTGCCGGATATCTTCTTCGCGGGTCATTGTATTTACGATTTACGATTTTCTATTTTCGATTTACGGGTATCAGAACTCTGAGGTAAAGTGGAACTGAATGTGCTCGAAGTCCTGCTGCGCCATCTGCAGCATATAGCCCGAGTCGGCAAGGAAGACGTCGCGGCCTTCCTTGTCCTTGGCCATATACTGGTACTTGCGCTTCTTGAACTGCTCCAGCTGCTCGTCGTCGTCGCTCGATATCCAGCACGCCTTGTAGAGGTGGACGGGCTCCCAGCGGCAGCGGGCGTTGTACTCGTTCTCAAGGCGGTACTGTATGACCTCGAACTGCAGCTGACCGACGGTGCCGATAATCTTGCGGCCATTGAACTGGTTGACGAAGAGCTGGGCCACACCCTCGTCCATGAGCTGGTCGATGCCCTTCTGCAACTGCTTCGACTTCATGGGGTCGTCGTTTTCGATATACTTGAAGAGCTCGGGCGAGAACGAGGGCAGTCCGCGGAAGTGCAGCTGCTCGCCCTCGGTCAGCGTGTCGCCAATCTTGAAGATGCCGCCCGTGTCGGGCAGTCCGACGATGTCGCCGGGCCAGGCCTCGTCGATGGTCGACTTGCGCTGGGCCATGAACTGCGTGGGCGAGGTGAAGCGCATGGTCTTCTGCTGGCGGACGTGCAGATAGGGCACGTTGCGCTGGAAATGGCCTGAGCAGACCTTGCAGAAGGCGATACAAGAGCGGTGGTTGGGGTCGATGTTGGCCGTAATCTTGAAGATGAAGCCAGTGAACTTCGGCTCCTCGGGCTGCACCTGCCGCTCCTCGGCTTTAGTGGGCCGCGGCGACGGGGCTATCTCGACGAAGCAGTTGAGCAGCTCCTGGACGCCGAAGTTGTTCAGCGCCGAACCGAAGAAAACGGGGGCCACCTCGGCCGAGCGGTAGGCTTCGACGTCGAACTCGGGGTAGACGCCGTCGACCAGTTCCAGGTCGTCGCGCAGCTTCCCGGCATTGTCGCCGCCGACCCTCTCGTCGAGCTCGGCGGAATCGAGCTCCACACTGACCTTCTCGGTGACGCGCTGCTTGTCGGGGGTGAAGAGGTCGAGCTTCTGCTCGTAGATGTTGTAGACGCCCTTGAACTTGGCGCCCTGGTTAATGGGCCACGACAGCGGTCGCACCTTGATTTCGAGCTCCTTCTCGAGTTCGTCGAGCAGGTCGAAGGGGTCGCGGCCTTCGCGGTCCATCTTGTTGATGAAGATGATGACGGGCGTCTTGCGCATCCGACAGACGGTCATCAGTTTGCGCGTCTGTGTCTCGACGCCCTTGGCACCGTCGACGACGATGATGGCCGAGTCGACGGCGGTCAGCGTGCGGAAGGTGTCCTCGGCGAAGTCCTGGTGGCCCGGTGTGTCGAGGATGTTCACCTTGTACTCCACGTCGGAGCCGTCGGGGGTGTAGTCGAACTCCATGACCGACGTCGAGACCGAGATGCCGCGTTGCTTCTCGATGTCCATCCAGTCGCTGGTGGCTGTCTTCTTGATCTTGTTGTTCTTCACTGCGCCAGCCACTTGTATCTGTCCGCCGAAAAGCAGGAACTTCTCGGTCAGCGTGGTCTTACCGGCGTCGGGGTGCGAAATGATGGCGAATGTTCGCCTGCGTTCTATCTCTTGATTCATATATTTCGTTTTTCAGGCACGGACTAACTCGGCTAACCCAGAAGCTGGCTGACACACTCCTGAAGCGACTCCTCCCAGTAGGGAATCTCCAGGCCGTAAGCCTGCTTGATCTTCGTCTTGTCGAGCACCGAGTAGTGGGGGCGTGCTGCCGGCGTAGGGTATTCTGACGTGTGGAGCGGACGGACGTGGCAAGTGGTGATGCCTGCCAGGCGATGGATGGCCTTTGTAAAGTCGTACCACGATATAACACCCTCATTGCTAAAATGATACACGCCAGGCTTCACGCCTTGGTTGATAGACGTCATAATGGCGACGGCCAAGTCGCGGGCGTATGTCGGCGTGCCTATCTGGTCGAAGATGACGCCCAGTTCCGACTTCTCGCGACCCAGGCGAATCATCGTCTTGACGAAGTTATTGCCGAAGGTTGAGTAGAGCCAGGCCGTGCGGATAATCATGGTGCGCTCGCAGGCAGCACAGGCGGCCTGCTCGCCAGCCAGTTTGGTGCGCCCATAGACGCTGTTAGGACAGACGTCGTCGGTCTCCGTGTAGGGCGTGTGGTTCGTGCCGTCGAAGACATAGTCCGTCGAGATCTGCACGAGCCAGCCCCCTCGCCTACCGACGGCCTCGGCCAGGTAGCCCGGTGCCACGTGGTTGAGCAGGTCACAGAGTTCGGCATTGCTCTCGGCCTTGTCGACGGCGGTGTAGGCGGCACAGTTCACGATGCCGTCAATCTTGTTATGTTCCACAAACGCACCGACGGTCTCGCGGTCGGTGATGTCGAGCTCCTCGACGTCAGTATTAAAATAGGTGTGCTGCGGATTCTGAGCCTCCAGCAGCTGCATCTCGTTTCCCAGTTGGCCGTTACAGCCAGTAATCAGTATATTCATTATTCAAACTTTAGTCCTTCTTCCTTGTCTTTCTTGTAGTAGTCGGCCAGCATGCCTATGAACGTCGAGATCTCTTTCACGGCGTGCTGCGTGTTGGGGGTAATCTCCTTCTTCTGCAACCGAAGCATCATCACGCCGTAGAGCGAGTTGAAGCAGGTCTCAATCTCGTTCTCCTCATGGCCGGCCCCGCGATTGCGCAGTTCGACGATGAAGGGCAGCACCTTGTAATAGGCGGCATTATAGAACGGGAATTTCGGCGATTCAAGCAACTGGCGGTGCAGGTCGGTGAGCATCTGCATCGTCACGCGGTTTATCTGCAGGTGGCCCGTCTCGCGGCAGCCCTCCTGGTTCATCATGCGTATGAGGTTGCCGAACCAGTCGGTCTCCTCCTCCTTCTGTTCGTCGGTATAGTCGAAGCGGTCAACATACTCGCGGCGTATGCGGCCCAACGAGCAGCCGAAGGCCCTGATGGTGTCCTCCATCTGCCACATATAAAGCAGATACTCCGCAATGTTCGTCTTTCTAAGTTCGTCAGCTATAAACACGGTCTTATTTACGATTTACGATTACCTATTCTCAATGCTCAATTCCCAATTCCCAATCACCATCTTATCAGGTTTGTCGTCGTGCCCAGCAGCATGATGATCGAACCGATAATCACGGCCACGCCGATAAACTGGTTAATCAGCTTGATGCCGTTCTCATCGAATTTCGTCCTTATCTTGTCGACAAGCCACGTCAGCCCCCACCACCAAAGCAGGGCGCCGCCCACAATACTGGCAAAGCCCACCAGCATCTCGAACGGATGGTTGGGCAGCACGAAGGCAAACTGGGCGTACATAGCCAGGAAGAGGAAGATGATGAGAGGGTTCGAGAAGGTGACGAGGAAGGCCGTCCACGTGTTGTACCAGAGCGACCCCTTCTGTAGTCCCGACTGGTGCATCTTCTTGGTCGGGTCAGAATGATAAGTGTACAGGCCGAAGCCGAGCAGCATCAGCGAGCCCGCTATCTGCAGGTAGAAGCGGTTCTGGTCGTTGCTGATGAGGTCCATGACGAACGACATGCCGAAGCCTGCAAAGCCTGCGTAGATGATGTCGCTGACAGCGGCGCCTACCCCCGTAGCCATGCCGAACCAGCGCCCTTTGTTCAGTGTGCGCTGCACACAGAGTATGCCCACCGGCCCCATTGGCGCCGATGCGATCATCCCTATAAGCATGCCCTTAAAGATGAAATCAAGTATGTTGATAGGCACATGAAACGGCATTGCGAGTGCAAAGGTACAAAGAAAAAGCCGAAAGCACAAAACTTTCGGCCATTTTCTTCGTTCACACCCCTACTTCTTTGCCGTCGCGGTCGTCGAGCACGCGGAAGCGCGAACGCACATCGTCGAGCCAGCCGAAGTCGAGTTCAACGGTCTTGGCCTCCTCGGCATCGGCCGCACATTCAAGGAGCGTAACGCCCTGCGGACCGCAGACCAGGCTCTCGCCGCGGTAGTGGCAGAACTCATCGTCGCCGACGCGGTTGCAGCCTATGAGGTAGCACTGGTTCTCGACGGCCCGGGCGTGCGTCAGGATGCGCCATGCCGGCTGCCGTTTCTCGGGCCAGTTGGCCACGACGATGATGGCGTCGTACTCGCCCACCCTGCCGTAGCGTGCCCAGAGCGGGAAGCGCAGGTCGTAGCACGTCAGCAACAAGAAGCGGCGCCCCTGCCAGGTGGCAACGACGCTGCGGTCGCCCGCCGTGATGTACCGGTCTTCATGACCGTAGGTAAAGAGATGGTGCTTATCGTAGAAAACGGTCGCGTCAGGCGTGACAAAATATTGACGATTACGGTAAGTCCCGTCGCTGGTTTGTATAAGCAGACTGCCGCTGATAGCGCACTGATGCTCGGCGGCAGCACGCTCCATCCAGCGGCGTGCGATGGAATCTTCGTTTTCTGCTATTTCGTGCGGCGTCGTGGCAAAGCCCGTAGCCCACATCTCGGGCAGCACATAGAGGTCGGAACCGGCATTGGCCGCGAACAGACGCTGCACATTTCTGACGTTTTCATCGGGAGCAGCCCAGCGGACGTCAGTCTGAAAAATCGTTACTTTCATAGATAGAAGTCGTTTGTAAGTTCCTGATACCACGACGAGCGCACGCCGGGCGAAGTCTCGATGACGCCGTCGGTGAGTTCGGGCTCGCACTGATGCTTGCGGAAGGCCAGCAGGAAACGGCGCGGTGGCTTGCGTGGCGTCGTCCTGACAGCACACTGCCGCGACTTGAAGAAACCGGCCAAGGCGGCCTCGCTCTCGAGCCGCGCCTTGCAGTCGAAGGGAATGACCACCGACAGTTCGCCGTCGTCGGCCAGCAAGCGCCGCGCCGACGCCATCAGACAGGCGTAAGAGAGGGCCGACGTGTGGCGGGCCGACGTGCGCCGCGGGTCGGGACTCTGGAGCGACGCCTCGAAATAAGGGGGATTGCAGACGATGGCCGCGAAGGGAGCACCATCGGCCTCGGCGAGGACAAAGTCGTTCACGTCGGCACAGCGGATATCAATATGGCCGAAAGGCGAGGCGGCCACGTTCTGACGCGCCTGAAGGACGGCCTCGGCGTCGATGTCGATGCCCACGACGCGGGCGTCGGGGAAGCGCTGCGCCATCATCAGGGCGACGAGACCGGTGCCCGTGCCGACGTCAAGCACCGTCGGTCCTCCCCTGGCCCAGGCTCCGAGCAGGGTGCCGTCGGTGCCGACCTTCATCGCGCAGCGGTCTTGCCTGACGGTGAATCGGCGGAAGCTGAAGTAGTCGTTAGCCATAAACGGGTGCAAAGATACACATTTTTTGTTAATTCTTAAGGCTTAATGCTCAAATGTTGATAAAAATGCGTACCTTTGCACGCTATTTATAAAGAACTATGTATTTAGAGAGTCAGAATAACAAGGCATTCTCAATGATTGCCGACATTGAAGGAGATTTTAAGGACCTTATCAACGGCGTGCCGATTCCCGACGAGCTGCCCATTCTTGCCGTGCGCAACCTGGTGCTCTTCCCGGGCGTGGTGTCGCCCATTCTCATCGGCCGAGAATCGAGCTCGCTGCTCATCAGGCGCGCCGAGAAGAAGCAGCTGGTCATCGGCATCGTCTGCCAGCGCGACCCCGAAATCGACGAGCCCGCCAAGGAAGACCTCTACGACTATGGTGTCTTAGCCAAGGTCATCAAACAGCTCTCGCTGCCTAATGGCAACGTCACGGCCATCGTCCAGGCCCTTGGGCGCATACGGCTGACGGAAATCGTGAGCGACCAGCCGTTCCTCACGGGCCGCGTCGAGAGCGCCTCCGAGATTCAGCCCGAAAAGCGCGACAAGGAGTTCCGCACGGCCATGCAGGACCTGCGCCAGCAGGTGAACCACTACATCAACATGAGCGACGAAATCCCCGACGAGGCGACGTTCGCCATCCAGAACATCAACAACGACGTGATGGCCCTGAACTTCACGTGCTGCAACATGCCTTTCAGCATCAAGGAGAAGATGGGCCTGCTCGAGGTCGACTCCATCAAGGAGCGCCTCTTTGCCACGATGAAGGTGCTTAACCGCGAAATCAACCTGCAGCACCTAAAGGCCGACATCCGCAACAAGACGCGCGAAGACCTGGACGAGCAACAGAAGAACTACTTCCTGCAGCAGCAGATCAAGAACCTGCAGGCCGAGATGGGCGGCGAAAGCTCGCCCGAGAAGAACGACCTGCTGAAGAAGGCCGAGAAGAAGGTGTGGCCCGACGAGGTGGCGAAGGTGTTCCACAAGGAAGCCGAGAAGCTGGACACGCTGAACCCTCAGAGCCCCGACTTCAACGTGCAGCTCACCTACCTGCAGACGATGGTCGACCTGCCCTGGGGCGACTACACCAAGGACGACCTGAACCTGCGGCGCGCACAGAAAATCCTGAACCGCGACCACTACGGTATGGAGAAGGTCAAGGAGCGCATCCTCGAGCACATGTCGGTGCTCTCGCTGCGCGGCGACCTGAAGTCGCCCATCATCTGCCTCTACGGACCGCCGGGCGTCGGCAAGACCTCGCTCGGCAAGTCGATTGCCGCCGCCATGAAGCGTAAGTACGTACGTATGTCGCTGGGCGGACTGCACGACGAGGCCGAGATTCGCGGCCACCGCCGCACCTACATCGGTGCCATGCCCGGCCGCATCATTAAGTCGATACAGAAGGCCGGCTCGTCGAACCCCGTCTTCATTCTCGACGAGATCGACAAGGTGACGCAGAACACCCACAACGGCGACCCGGCCTCGGCTCTGCTCGAAGTGCTCGACCCCGAGCAGAACACGGCCTTCCACGACAACTACCTCGACGTCGACTACGACCTGTCGAAGGTGCTCTTCATCGCCACGGCCAACAACCTGAGCACCATTCCCGGCCCGCTGCGCGACCGCATGGAGATCATCGAGGTCAGCGGATACATCACCGAGGAGAAGATAGAGATTGCCAAGCGCCACCTCATACCCCGCGAGATGGAGAACACCGGACTGAACCTCATCGAGCGGAAGCCCACGTTCAACAAGGCCGCCATCGAGACCATCATCGAGCGCTACACCCGCGAGAGCGGCGTCCGCCAGCTTGAGAAGCAGATCAACAAGGCCATGCGCAAACTGGCCTTCCAGCAGGCCCTCAACGGCGAGATGCCCTACGACAAGATCACCCCCGTCGAGGTAGAGCAGCTGCTGGGCAACCCACCCTTCTACCGCGACATCTACCAGGGCAACGACTACGCCGGCGTCGTCACCGGACTGGCCTGGACGAGCGTCGGCGGTGAAATCCTGTTCATCGAGACGTCAGCCTCGAAGGGCAAGGCCGCCAAGCTCACCCTCACCGGCAACCTCGGCGACGTCATGAAGGAGTCGGCCGTCATCGCCCTTGAGTACGTCAAGGCCCACGCCTCGCTCTTAGGCATCGACTACCGTATCTTCGACCATTACAATATTCATATACACGTGCCAGAGGGCGCCACGCCGAAGGACGGACCGTCTGCCGGCATCACCATTGCCACGAGCATTGCCTCGGCACTGACGCAGCGCAAGGTGAGGCGCAACACGGCCATGACGGGCGAGATCACCCTGCGCGGCAAAGTGCTGCCCGTGGGCGGCATCAAGGAGAAGATACTGGCAGCCAAGCGCGCCGGCATCACCGACATCATCATGTGCTGCGAGAACGAGAAGAACGTGGCCGAGATTCCCGACATCTACCTCAAGGGCGTCAAGTTCCACTATGTAGAGAACGTCCAGGACGTCTGGCAGTTCGCCCTGACCAAGGAGCTGGTGAAGAACCCCATGCCCTTCGAGATACCCGAGGAGGACACCCCCAAGACGGCCAACGGGGGAGCGTCGACTGGCAAAGACAGCAAGGGCCGCGGCAATCACAAGACTAATGTAGCCCCCGCAGGGGCAGAAGGGGGGGCTTAGTGACATTCCAGCTTCAACACACCGACCCCGCCAGCGAAGCCCGCGCAGGCCTCATCACCACCGACCACGGACAAATCAAGACGCCCATCTTCATGCCCGTCGGGACGGTTGGCAGCGTCAAGGGCGTACACTTCGCCGAACTGCGCCAGCAGGTGAAGGCCCAGATCATACTGGGCAACACCTACCACCTCTACCTGCGACCGGGGCTCGAAACCCTGCGCAAGGCCGGAGGGCTGCACCGCTTCAACACCTGGGACGGCCCCATACTGACCGACTCAGGCGGCTTCCAGGTCTTCTCGCTGACCGGCATCCGCAAGCTGCGCGAGGAGGGCTGCGAGTTTCGCTCCCACATCGACGGTTCGAAGCACATCTTCACCCCCGAAAACGTGATGGACACCCAGCGCATCATCGGCGCCGACATCATGATGGCCCTCGACGAGTGCCCGCCGGGACAGAGCGACTACCTGTACGCCAAGAAGTCGCTCGGACTGACCCAGCGCTGGCTCGACCGCTGCATCAAGCGCTTCGGCGAGACCGAGCCACTCTACGGCCACCAACAGGCACTCTTCCCCATCGTGCAGGGCTGCACCTACAAGGACCTGCGCCGCGAGGCCGCCAAGCACGTGGCCGACCGACTGCCGCTGCTCGGCGGCGGCGCTGCCATCGGCGGTCTGGCCGTCGGCGAGCCTACCGAGGTGATGTACGAGATGATTGAGGTCGTCAACGACATCCTGCCCAAGGACCGTCCCCGCTACCTCATGGGCGTCGGCACGCCTCAGAACATCCTCGAGGGCATCGAGCGCGGCGTCGACATGTTCGACTGCGTCATGCCCACCCGCAACGGCCGCAACGCCATGCTCTTCACCTACGAGGGCACGATGAACATGCGCAACAAGAAGTGGGAGCAGGACTTCTCGCCCATCGACCCCGACGGCTGCGACGTAGACCGCATCCACTCCAAGGCCTACCTGCACCACCTCTTCAAGGCCCAGGAGCTGCTTGCACTCCAGATAGCCTCTATCCACAACCTGGCGTTCTACCTCCGACTCGTCGGCGACGCACGCCAGCACATCGAGCAGGGCGACTTCACACCGTGGAAGCGCTCAGTCATTGAACAACTTGGAAGACGTAGATGAGATGAAACGACAGAAGACCTTCGGCCAGATACGCCGCCACCACAAGCGCTACCACTGCCAGCGTGCCCTCGGGCGCGCCTTCCGCAAGGTGGGCCATGCACTCAGATGGTTGAAGTACCTTAACCCCTTCCACTACCTGAAGCGCATCGACCGCTACATCATACGCAAGTTCATTGGCACGTATATCTACTCGATCATACTCATCATCTCGATTTCCATCGTCTTCGACATCAACGAGAACCTGGCGAAGTTTACCACAAACCACGCGCCGCTGAAGGCCATCGTCGTCGACTACTATGCCAACTTCGTGCCCTACTTCGCCAACCTCTTCTCGCCCCTGTTCGTCTTCATCGCCGTCATCTTCTTCACCTCGAAGCTGGCCGGCAACAGCGAGATCATAGCCATGCTGGCCTCGGGCATGAGCTTCCGCCGACTCATGCGCCCCTACTTCATCTCGGCAGCGCTCATCGCCGCGCTCAACTACTACCTCGGCTCGTTCGTCATCCCCCAGGGCACCGTCGTACGCCAGAACTTCGAGGAGCGCTACAAGAACAACAAGAAGATCACCTCGGCCGCCAACGTACAGCTGCAGGTGGGCAAGGGCACCATAGCCTACATACAGCAGTACGACGACAAGACGAAGACGGGCTACGGCTTCTCGCTCGACAAGTTCGAGCGCAAGAAGCTCGTCAGCCACATGACGGCCAGCGTCATCCACTACGACACCATCAGCGACTCACGCTTCCACTGGCGCGCACGCAACTACAAGATACGCACGCTGAAAGGACTGCGCGAGCAGATAACCTCGGGGGCCGAAATCGACACCACCATCATGATGGAGCCCATGGACCTCGTCTTCTTCAAGGGTCAGCAGGAGACCTTCACCAGCCCCGAGCTGCTCGAGTACATCTCGAAGCAGCAGGAGCGCGGCTCGCAGAACGTCGTACAGTACGAGGTGGAGTACCACAAGCGCATAGCCATGTCGTTCGCCTCGTTCATCCTCACCGTCATCGGCGCCTCGCTCTCCTCGCGCAAGCGCAAGGGCGGCATGGGTCTCTACCTCGGCATCGGTCTCGCCCTGTCGTTCACCTACATCCTGCTGCAGACCATCTCGGCCACCTTCGCCATCAACGCCGGCACGCCGGCCATGCTGGCCGAGTGGATTCCCAACCTATTATATATAGTCATCGCCTACTTCTGCTGGCGACAAGCACCTAATTAGCATATAGTTAATAATTTAAAGTATATTGGTTAAAGTGAAATTTGAAGAAACCTACCTGAACGACAATATCCTCGACGCGCTCTACGACATGCACTTCGAGGATATGACACCCATACAAGAAAAATGTATACCCGAAATCCTTGACGGATACGACGTCCTCGGCGTCGCTCAGACCGGCACGGGAAAGACCGCCGCCTACCTGCTGCCCATACTCTCGATGCTCGACGACGGCGGCTACCCCAAGGACGCCATCAACTGCGTCATCATGTCGCCGACACGCGAACTCGCACAGCAGATCGACCAGGCCATGCAGGGCTTCGGCTACTACCTCGACGGCGTGTCGAGCGTGGCCGTCTATGGCGGCAACGACGGCAACCGATACGACCAGGAACTGCGCGGCATGCGCCTCGGCGCCGACGTGCTCATTGCCACCCCCGGCCGTCTGCTGAGCCACCTGAAGGTGGGCAACCTCGACCTCTCGCGCTGCTCGTTCTTCGTGCTCGACGAGGCCGACCGCATGCTCGACATGGGCTTCTCTGAGGACATTATGAAGATCGTCGCACAGCTGCCACAGTCGTGCCAGCGCGTCATGTTCTCGGCCACTATGCCCACCAAGATCCGCGAACTGGCCGTCTCGCTGCTCCACGACCCCGTGGAAATCAAGCTCGCCGTCTCGCGCCCCGCCGAGAAGATACGCCAGTCGGCCTACGTCTGCTACGACCCGCAGAAGCTCGGCATCATCGAGCACCTCTTCAAGAGCGGCGACCTGCAGCGCGTCATCATCTTCTCAGGCAAGAAAGACCGCGTGAAGGACATTGCTCGCCGGCTGAAGCGCATGAAGATCAACTGCGCCGAGATGCACAGCGACCTCACCCAGCAGGAGCGCGACGACGTCATGTACCGATTCAAGGCCGGACAGGTCGACGTCCTCGTGGCTACCGACATCGTCAGCCGCGGCATCGACATCGACGACATTCGCATCGTGCTCAACTACGACGTGCCCCACGACGCCGAGGACTACGTCCACCGCATCGGCCGCACGGCCCGGGCCGACCGCGACGGCGTGGCCATCACTTTCGTCAGCGACACCGAGATTTACAAGTTCCAGGAGATTGAGCACTTCCTCGGCAAGGAGGTCGAGAAGCGCCCCATGCCCGAAGGGCTCGGCGAGGCACCCGAGTACGTCAAGCGCAGCAAGAAGCGCTCTGGCACCCGTCGCCACGGTCGCTGGAACAGCAAGGGCGACGGCAAGAACAATCAGCAGAAGAAGTCGCGCCACCGCCGCAGCCGCTCTTCTAAGGGGCAAGGTGGCGCTGAGTCCGGCAAGCAGTAGGCCGTGTTCATCCGTGCCTAAAGGCAACAAATGCTAATAATTCTCAAAACTTGGCGCTAAGATTATGGTTTTGCAGCTATTCTTTGTAACTTTGCATACCATAACGACAATAACAAAAAACAACACAAGAAAAGATGAGAAAAGTAATGACTGCCTGCCTACTGGCAATTGTAAGCACGCTGACGCTTACGGCCCAGAGCGTGTATGACTTCACGGTGAAGGACGACGCCGGCAAGGACGTTTCGCTTGCCGACTATAAGGGAAAGGTGCTGTTGATAGTGAACACCGCGACGCGCTGCGGTTTCACCCCACAATATAAGGAACTGGAGGCGCTCTACGAGAAATACCACGACAGCGGACTGGAGATACTCGACTTCCCCTGCAACCAGTTCGGACAGCAGGCTCCCGGCACGATAGCCGAGATCAGGCAGTTCTGCACGCTGAACTACGGCACACAGTTCCCGCAGTTTGACAAGATCGACGTCAACGGCGCCAACGCCCACCCACTCTACACCTACCTGAAGTCGCAGCAGGGCTTTGGCGGCTTCGACACTACCGACGCCCGCGGGAAGTCGATGGACGGCATGCTGCGCCGCCTCGACGCCGACTACGACAAGAAGGCCGACATCAAGTGGAACTTCACCAAGTTCCTCGTCGGCCGCGACGGTCGGGTGCTGAAGCGTTATGAGCCGACCGACAAGATGAGCAACCTGGAGACGGACATCCTGTTTGAGGTGAACCCCGTGCTGAGCAACATCATGGCGCGCCGCTCGGTGCGCAAGTATCAGGACAAGGCCGTGGAGCACGAGAAGCTGGAGGCCATCGTCCGCGCAGGCATCAACGCGCCCAGCGGCATGAACCGCCAGCCGTGGGTGGTGCGCGTCGTTGAGGACCAGAAGCTGATAGCCGACGTGACGGCGGTCTACAAGGAGGCCAACGCCGAGCAGGTGAGCCGCGACAAGGACTTCAAGAACATGTTCCGCAACGCGCCCGACCTGATCTGCGTCTGCACGCCGGCCAACGGCGGTGGCGAGCTCGACGCCGGCCTGCTGGGCGAGAACATGATGCTGGCGGCCCAGTCGATGGGTCTCGGCACGTGCTGTCTGGGCGGCCCCGTGCGCTTCCTGCTGCAGAACGAGAAGGCGCGGTTCTTCATCGACCGACTCGACATTCCCGCCGACTATAAGCTGAACTATATCATCGCCGTGGGCTATCCTGACGAGCAGCCTCAGGCTAAGCCGCGCGACGCGTCGAAAGTGAAATACATCAAGTAAATGACGACCATCATCTTAGGCTTGCTGATACCCCTGATGGGCACGATGCTCGGGGCGGGCTTCGTCTTCCTGATGAAGGACGAGATGTCCGACCGGCTGCAGAAACTGCTGCTGGGCTTTGCCTCGGGGGTCATGGTGGCAGCGTCGGTGTGGTCGCTGCTCATCCCGGCCATGGACATGGAGGACGGGAAGGGGGCCTTTTCGGTCGTACCGGCAGCCGTGGGTTTCCTGCTTGGCATGGGCTTCCTGCTGCTGATCGACGAACTGACGCCCCACCTGCACATCGGGACCAACACGCCCGAGGGCATGAAGTCGCACCTCTCGAAGACCGCCATGCTGGCGCTGGCCGTCACCATCCACAACCTGCCTGAGGGCATGGCCGTGGGCGTGGTCTTTGCTGGTGCCGAGAACGGGGTGACGAACATCTCGCTGGCCAGTGCCGTGGCCGTGTCGCTGGGTATTGCCATTCAGAACATACCCGAGGGGGCCATCATCTCGATGCCGATGAGGGCGGCCGGCAACAGCCGCTGGCGGTCATTCCTGATAGGCTCGCTCAGCGGGGCCGTCGAGCCCGTGGGCGCCGTGGCCGTGCTGCTGCTGGCGTCGATGATGGTGCCCGTGCTGCCCTACATGCTGGCCTTCGCCGCCGGAGCCATGTTCTACGTGGTCATTGAGGAGCTGATACCTGAGGCGTCGAGTGGGCTCCACAGCAACCTGAGCACCATCGGCTTTGCCCTGGGCTTCGTGCTGATGATGGTGCTCGACGTGGTGATGGGCTGACGGCGTGCGGCTCTGCTCCGCCTCAGCGACAAGTAATAAAATCAATAACCGACTATGACGAAGAAAGAAAGATATGAAGTGTTTCTGCCACAGCTGGCAGCACTGATAGAGGGCGAGCACGACGAGACGGCCGTCATGGCCAACACGTCAGCGGCTCTGGCTACAGAGTTCAAATGGTTCTGGACGGGCTTCTACGTCGTCCGCGACGGCGAGCTGCTGTTAGGCCCGTTCCAGGGCACGGTGGCCTGCATGCACATCGGCTTCGGCCGCGGGGTCTGCGGCTCGGCGTGGAAGGAGGGGCGCACGCTGGTGGTGCCCGACGTCGAGGAGTTTCCCGGCCACATTGCCTGTTCGTCGCTCTCGCGCTCCGAGATTGTCGTCCCCATCTTCGACGGCAGTGAGGTGCGCGCCGTGCTCGACATCGACAGCACCGAGCTGGCCACCTTCGACGATACCGACCGCGAATACCTGGAGCGCGTGGCACGGCTCATTGCCAGCCAAGTGTACTCCAGAGTATTGTTCTGAACTCCTTGAACTCCTTGAACTCCCTGAACTCCCTGTCTACATAAAACACACTGAGAAATGAACATTTTCGCAAAGCTCATAGCCGAAAGGCTGAATATTGCCGCCAAGAACGTCGACGGCACACTGGCACTGATTGACGAAGGATGCACCACACCCTTCATAGCCCGCTACCGCAAGGAGCGCACAGGCGGGCTCGACGAGGTACAAATAGGCGCCATCAGCGAACAATACGCCCGACTGAAGGACATCGCCAAGCGCAAGGAGACCATCGTGAAGACTATCAGCGAACTGGGCCGCATGACGCCCGAACTCGAGAAGCGCATCAACGAGACCTGGGAACCGGCCACGCTGGAGGACATCTACCTGCCCTACCGGCCGAAGCGCCGCACTCGGGCCCAGGTGGCCCGCGAACAGGGACTGGAACCGCTCGCTCAACTGCTGCTGCTTCAGCGCGAGCGTGACCCCGAGCGTGCCGCCGAGCGCTTCGTCAAAGGCGACGTGGCCGACGTGGCCGCAGCCCTGAAGGGCGCGCAGGACATCATAGCCGAACAGATAAGCGAGGACGAACGCTGCCGACAGACGGTGCGCAGTGCCTTCCGTCGTCAGGCCATCATCACGTCGAAGGTGGTGAAGGCTAAGCAGGACGCTGACGAGGCCCAGAAGTTCAGCGACTACTTCGACTGGCACGAACCGCTGCGTCGCTGCTCGAGCCACCGCCTGCTGGCCATGCGCCGCGGCGAGGCTGAAGGCATACTGCGCATCAGCATCAGTCCCGACGACGAGGAGTGTGTGGAGCGGCTGAAGCGCAACCTGCCACAGGGCCCGCTGCAGGGCGGCTCGGCCTGTCGCCGACTGTTAGACGAGGCCGTGGAGGACGGCTATAAGCGACTGCTGAAGCCGTCGATAGAGACGGAGTTTACAAACCTCAGCAAGGAGCAGGCCGACGACGAGGCCATACGCGTCTTCGCCGAGAACCTGCGGCAGCTCCTGCTGTCGGCACCGCTCGGTCAGAAACGCGTCATGGGCATCGACCCGGGATTCCGCACTGGCTGCAAGGTGGTCTGTCTCGACGCCCAGGGCAACCTGCTCCACCACGAGGCCATCTTCCCCCATCCGCCCGTGAACCACCGCATGCAGGCCACGGTCCACGTGCAGCAGATGATAGCCGACTACCACATTGAGGCCATCGCCATAGGCAACGGTACGGCCAGCCGCGAGACGCGCTCATTCATCGACGACACCGTCAGCGGCGTCAGCGTCTTCGTCGTCAGCGAGGACGGGGCCTCGATCTACTCGGCCTCGAAGACGGCCCGCGAGGAGTTCCCCGACGAGGACGTCACCGTGCGCGGAGCCGTCTCTATCGGCCGACGGCTGATGGACCCGCTGGCCGAACTGGTGAAGATCGACCCGAAGAGCATCGGCGTGGGACAATACCAGCACGACGTGGACCAGACGAAGCTGAAACAGCAGCTGGACCAGACGGTGATGAGCTGTGTCAACTCCGTCGGCGTGAACCTGAACACTGCCTCGACCCACCTGCTGCAGTATGTCAGCGGACTGGGGCCGGCGCTGGCCAGGAACATCGTCGACTACCGCCGCGAGAACGGCCCCTTCACCAGCAGGGCGCAGCTGAAAAAGGTGCCGCGACTGGGGCCCTCGACCTACGAGCAGTGCGCAGGCTTCCTACGCATCCCCGGCGCCAAGAACCCTCTCGACAACTCGGCCGTCCACCCGGAGAGCTACAAGATTGTCGAGCAGATGGCCAGCGACCAAGGCTGCACCGTCAGCGACCTGATAACACACAAGGAGAAGCGGGCCGCCATCGACCCGAAACGCTACGTCACCACGACGGTAGGACTGCCCACGCTGAACGACATCATGCAGGAACTGGAGAAGCCCGGACGCGACCCGCGCGAGCAGATTGAGGAGTTTGAGTTTGCTAAGGGCATTGAAACGGTTGACGACCTGAGCGAGGGCATGGAGCTGCCTGGCATCGTGACCAACATCACGAACTTCGGCGCCTTTGTCGACATCGGCGTCCACCAGGACGGACTCGTACACATATCTCAGCTGGCCGACCGCTACGTGAAGGACCCCAACCAGGTGGTCAAGCTACACCAGCACGTCCGTGTACGCGTGATTGAGGTCGACCGCCGTAGGGGCCGCATTGCGCTGAGCATGAAGGGACTCGCTAACTGAAAAGCACCCCCACGGCGACAGCCAGCCCGTAGATGAAGATGTTGCGGGCCGTCTCGCCGAGACAGCGGTTCAGGGCCTTTCCCTTGTAGATGTGGCGTATGTTCAGGTAGGTCAGCACGTGAAGCGCCAGGTATAACAGCGGCAGCAGCGAGGCCAGCCAGTGGCCGTTCAGCCAGAAGACGAGGCCCAGCAGGCAGGCCGCAATGCCCACCCCGAGATAGAGCCACAGGCTGGCTTCCTCGCCAATGCGCACCACCAGCGTCGTCTTGCCCACGGCCTTGTCGACGTCGCGGTCGCGGAAGTTATTGATGAGCAGCAGCCCGTCGATGACCAGGCCGCAAGCCAGCGACGAGACGAGCACCTGGCAGGTGCAGGTATGCGTCTGAAGATAATAGCTGATGGTGACCGGCACGACGCCGAAGAACACGACGACCAGCAGGTCGCCCAGGCCAATATAAGAGAGGTGGGTGGTGTAGAGGAAGCAGAAGACGACGCAGATGACACCGATGAGAATCATCTCTAACCCGCCATACCAGACCAAAGGCAGGCCGACCAGGCAGGCCAGGACGGTGGTGGCAATGATGGCCACCTTCATCGAGTCGAGCTTCACCCAGCCCTGCGAGCAGGCCCGTCGCGGCCCGAGCCGCGTCTCGGCGTTGTCGGCGCCGGCCGTGTAGTCAAAGTAGTCGTTGATGAAGTTGGCATCTATCTGCATGATAAACGCAAAGAGGAAACACAGCAGGGCGGCCGTCCAGCTGAAGGAAACGCCGCTGAGCTGACCGGCATCGGCGTAAGCCTGAGCCACGCCAATCATCACCGGCACAGCCGCTCCAGTGAGCGTCTTCGGACGTGCTGCCAGCAGCCACGCCTTGGCACTGTTGGTCTTTATATTTGTCGTCTCAGTCATTTTTTTTGCTATTTGTTTGCAAAATTAAGGATAATTCTGTATATTTGCAAAAATATTTGCATCTTTTTATGATTACCAACTCTCCGAGCCTCGATTTGGTGGAGTTTGTCGAGACAAACATCCTGCCGCAATACGCTCAGTTTGACAGTGCCCACAACATGGAGCACGTCACTCGGGTGATACGCAACGCACTTGCACTCGTGCCTCGCACGGGCGCCGACATCAACATGGTCTACGTCATTGCCGCCTACCACGACCTCGGCATGTCAGGGCCACGCGCCATACACCACCTGACGGGCGGAAAGATACTGGCTACCGACGCCCGGCTGAAACGCTGGTTCTCGGCCGAACAGATAAAGGTCATGAAGGAGGCCGTCGAGGATCACCGCGCCTCGGCCAGCCACGCCCCTCGCTCGCTCTACGGAAAGATCATCGCCGAGGCCGACCGCGACATCATCCCCGAGGTGATCTTCATGCGTGCCATTGACTTCGGACTGGCCAACTATCCCCAGCTCGACTACGATCACCAGTGGCTGCGCTTCAACGAGCACATGCAGCAGAAGTATTCGGCCGAGGGCTACATCCGACTCTGGATTCCCGGTTCGCAGAACGAGAAGCGTCTCGCCGAGCTGCGTGCCATTATCGCCTCGCCCACCCTGCTCCGCCAGCACTTCGACCGCCTGTTTAAGGAGCGGCAGCCACCTCACTCTGAAATTCTTTAGAGAATTTAGCAGCTTTATGTAGAAGTAAAGTAGAGGGAGGGCATCACCTTCGAGAAGGAGCACACGCTTGCCAAGCCGGTTTTCAGTCTGAGATAACACTTTATTCTGAATAAACAAAGAAAACAAAAGAAAAACAGATAATTAGGAAAAAATTGCAAGAAAAACAAGAAGAATGTGAAATAATGCATCTTTTCTCAGTTCTATTTCGTATCTTTGCAGACAATATACAGATAATGTTAAATATGGAAACTAATCTAATTGATAAATGCATGAGACTGGGGTTCGGCATGATGCGACTGCCCAGAATCAAGGGAACGAACACTATCGACCTGGAACTGTCAAAGCAGATGGTGGATGCCTTCATGGAGGCTGGTGGCAAATACTTCGATACGGCATACGTCTATGAGGGCTCATAGGCAGCTACAAAGGCTGCGCTCTGCGACCGCTATCCACGCGAGAGCTACTATCTGGCTAACAAGCTCAACGCCTCAGACTTTGCCGCCAAGAGCGAGGAAGAGGCCAAGAACGAAATCAAGGTGAGCCTACAGCGCACAGGAGCAGGCTACTTTGACTTCTATCTCCTTCACGGCATCGGCGAGGATAATATCATCAACTTCGACCGATACGGCATCTGGGACTATATGAAACGACTGAAAGATGAAGGGCTGATACGTCATTACGGCTTCTCGTTCCATTCCACGCCAGAACACCTGGAGCAGCTGCTGACCGACCATCCAGACGTGGAGTTCGTACAGCTGCAGATCAACTATTCCGACTGGGAAGACCATCTCATCTGCTCGCGCCGCTGCTATGAGATAGCCACCCGTCACGGTAAGCCCGTCATCGTCATGGAACCGGTGAAGGGAGGCAAGCTGGCCGACCCGCCACAAGCAGTAAAAGACATCCTGCTGCGCGCCAACCCTGAAGCATCGTTCGCCTCGTGGGCTGTCAGGTTCACGGCGTCGCTGCCTAACGTGATGATGGTGCTCAGCGGCATGTCAAACATGGAGCAGATGGAGGACAATCTGGCCGTTATGCGCCATTTCCAGCCACTCAACGATGAAGAATACCGTGTGCTGGATGAAGCCACCAGGACGCTCCAGCAGTTTACAGGCATCGCGTGCACCTCCTGCCACTACTGCACGCCAGGCTGTCCGATGGGCATCCACATCCCTGAGATCTTTGCCGTGATGAACGTCTATAAGATGTACGGCCAGCTCTCTGAAGCACGCAACGACTACGGCTGGCGACCAGGAGGAGCGAAAGCCTCTGCCTGCATACAGTGCGGCCAGTGCGAGGGTGCCTGTCCGCAGCATCTGCCCATCATCAGTCTGTTGGAAGAAGTGGTAGAGACATTAGAGAAATAACAAACGAATAAACAAACAAACACTATTTATTATGGAAGCAAGTGCAAAACTTTACACATTAACTTATGACGAGGCAAAGACTTATCTATGGGCGGCTATCTTCGTAGCCTGTAATCTGGTGCTGCCCCAAGTGTTCCACCTCATCCCACAGGGAGGCTTCATCTTCGCCCCCCTCTCGCTGGTCATCCTTGCGGGAGCCTACAAACTGGGCTGGAGAGTCGGACTTTTAGCAGCCTTGGCATCTCCTTTGGTGAATCATCTGCTGACGGGTATGCCTGCATGGAACATACTGCCCGTGATGACGATTAAACTGGCAGTGCTGGCCTTGATAGCCGGATTCACGGCCCAGCACTTCAAGAAAGTGACATTTACCCTCCTGATTGGCGTAGCGCTGGTTTCCATGCTGATCGGCGGACTCGGAGAACTGGTACTCACAGGAGGCATCGAAGCCACCATTCAGGACTTTACCATCGGATGGCCTGGCATTCTGTTGCAAGTCATCGGAGCATATCTGGTATGCAAATACGTATAGAATCTACTAATCCTCTACCACCTTTTATCCACCAAGCCTAAAGCTCGGCATTTATTCCCACGTTGGGAATGTGATGTTCCCACCGTGGGAATATTACGTTCCCAGCGTGGGAACATTATAATCACAGCATGGGCTTGACTCAAAATCCCAATCCGCCACATAATGATCAAACCCGATACCCTCGATGCTACCAAACTTAGCGAGAACCTTCAGAATCTCCTCCTGTTTTAGAGGCGAGAGCATATTCTCACCATGATGCACCCGATAGTACGGCCCATTACCGCCACCGAATAATGCATGCACACACCTGCGAGCCTCAGCCTTTTGCCACTGAGGGACGTTGTCATAGAGATGTGTGAACCCCCAGGCTTTCTTCACCAGCTTTTTCTCACGGAAGCATCGGCACTCGCCGTCCTCCCAAGCCGTCGGATAGACAGCCGGCCCATAATAACGGTCTTCCGGCATCAGCAGCCGTGCCTGATAGTGCATGCACTTGTCTTTATTCTCACACTCGCTGTTGAAGCACAGGGCATACTCCCAAGGTATATCTTTCGCCTTCAGTTCTTTTTCTTCCATATCCATATCATTTATTGTTGCTCATTGAGCACTTAGTTATTTTCGACGGCAAAGGTACTTCTTTTTTCGGAAATGCAATTAATTATGGCTGTTTTTATTACTCTGCAAAAGCGGCGCCTTTATGCTTCCAGTTTACATGCCCCGCTTCCTTTTAATATTTACGTCAGTTTTTTCCAAACTTTGTTTGGCTTTTCAGAAAAAATGTGTAACTTTGCCCCTGCATTGCGTGTTATAGCCAGTGCAGGGGCAAATCCTTGTCGGCTATGCTCCAGAGGGAGCGGTGCTTTTGGCTAAGACGCGATGAAGGGACGTGTGGCTGTCTTTGCTTACAGCAAGCGGGGCGGCGGATGTTCCGAATTTTTGCTGAAGATAAGATTCGTATCTTATGACTGAGGTTATAACGTTAAATGTTGGCGCATGAAACGCAAGCTATCTCAGACTGAGGATACGCCGTTATGGCGTACCCCATTCTGAATGTTCGCTTGCAGGGTTCGCGCCAACTACCCAACGTTAAGGACTATTAGGAATCGGGTACCCTTTTTTATTGTCGGCAACCGAGATAACTAAGAACAGATAACGTAGAATATTTAGATCAAAAAAAGTTGGCGCTTTATGAAGAATCTAAAACTATCGTCTGTCCGCTATCATCGTTGTACCCTAACCGCAGGGAGGGTACGGCTATGAGCAGGCATATAGACAAAGAGGCTCTGGTGGCAGCCGTAATGTCATCAACAGAACTTGACAACGAACAGAAGTCACAACTCATCCGTCTGATTCGTGAGCAGAAAAAATACGGCTTGGTATGGGAGGACTCCACAGAGGACGCCTGGGAGAAGATGAAGACGAGCATCCCCGTATTAAAAGAGGACGAGACCAAGCGAATTATAGCCCCCCCTTCTGCCCCCGAGGGGGCTACAATAGTCCAGTCGCCCTGTCCCAACCACGCTATTATCGAGGCAGACAACCTGCATGCCTTGATAGCACTCACCTATACCCATGCAGGGATGATTGATGTGATTTACATTGACCCACCTTATAATACGGGTAATAAAGACTTCGTCTATAACGACTCGTTCATTGGCGAGGACGATGCTTATCGGCACAGCAAGTGGTTGTCGTTCATGGAGAAACGGCTTCAGATTGCTAAGACGTTATTATCGGAGAAGGGCGTTATCTTTATTTCTGTTGACGATAACGAACTGGCACAGCTAAGATTATTATTAGACGAAATATTTAATGGCAAGTCGCTTGACAGAGGAACGTTGATATGGGAAAACAGAGGAAGTACAAAAGGATTCACTAAAATAGTAAAGAACCATGAGTACATCCTTGCATATTCAAATAATCCAGATGCAATAAAAAGCCTTTACAACAAGAACTTCCCCGCAGAAGGAGACTTAATTGAAGAGAGACTCCAAATAAAACGTAGTCCCAAGAATCCGATATGCCAAATAAAATTCCCCAAAGGGTTACCTATCAGAGACATTGAAGATATAAGATTCGAAGGATACGTAGGTAATGGTACAAACAGAATCGACATTATCTCTGGAGATATGATATTTCAGGGCGGTGTACTACAAAACGATATAGTACTTGAAGCGTCTTTCCCCTATCGAAATCAAACTGAAAAGTTTTTTGAAGCATTAAAAACAGGCGAACCTGTTTATGACACAAAGGGGCAACAATGGTTGGAGGTTTATTTCTCCAAAACAGGTGTTCCTCATTATTCGAAGCAACGTGGTTTTACAATACTAAGTTCTTTGCTGGACGATGTACCAAATAGCGGATTCTCCGATTTAAAGGCACTAAAGTTAGAAAACAAATTCAGCAATCCAAAGCCTGTCGCGCTATTATATAAACTGTTGTCCTATTTCTCCACTGACAACTATACTATCCTCGACTTCTTCGCCGGCTCTGGCACCACGCTCCACGCCACGATGCAACTGAATGCCGAAGACAGAGGCCATCGCCAATGCATTCTTGTGACGAACAACGAGAACAACATTTGCGAGGAAGTGACCTACGAGCGCAACAAGCGCGTGATAGAGGGCTACACCACGCCGAAAGGCGAGCAAGTGGCAGGCCTGAACCATAACAACCTGCGCTACTACAAGCTGGACTTCAACCCACGCAAGCAGAGCCATCAAGACAATCGTGAGTTGTTCTACGGTCTGAAGGACCTGCTCTGCATCAAGGAGAACATCTATCAGGAGCAGCAGCAGTTTGGCTCCCTGTCGTTAGTTGGCAAAGAGCAGATGCTCCGCTACTTTGCAGAGAACGGGCGTGAGATGCTGATGGTGTACGATACGAAGGTCATCCCCTTCATCGTCAATGAGATAGCACAGAGAGGCGAGCAGGAGCAACCCCTGAAAATCTACATCTTCGCCGATGGAGCCTATCCCTATACCGATGATTTTGCAAGTGTCGTGGATAAAGTGTCGCTTGTCCCTATGCCCTACGCCTACTATCGAGGCATCAAGGACTCGCTGCCAGAAGAGACAACAACAAAGGTTGACGATACGGAACTGACGGATGAGGAACAGCAGACAATGATGGAAGAAGCCATCGCGTTTGAATCAAAAGAATAAAATGATTATCCGCATGTATCCGACAGACGGCCTGAAAGGCCAACATTCCCTCCAGCCCAGGGCAACGCCCTGGGTCAGATGGAGGCAACGTTCGCCCTGAAAGGACAAAAGCATTGCTCCCCAAATAACGCTTTTGCCCTTACAGGGCGTGGGCTATACCGTCTATTACCCAGGGCGGTGCCCTGGGCTAGCTGCTCATTGTCCCTTTGGGGCGCCTTCCTCTTGCAATTTCTGCTGGCGGGCCTTTGCACGGCGAAACATGTCCAGGACTTCCTCATGAGTCGGACGTTCAAAAGTAGACTTGTTTGCTTCCATCATCATTCTGCATTTATTGATTCCGCTTGCATAATTAACACTTTATCCTGAATAAACAAAGAAAACAAAAGAAAAATATAGATATGATTGAACTGAAAGACTATCAGAAATCGGCCGTCAGGCAACTGAAGGAGCGCATCGTGGATATGCTCAGCTGGGACGGGATGCGACAGAAGCTGGTGCTGAAGGCTCCGACAGGTAGCGGCAAGACGGTGATGACCTCTGCCCTGCTCGACGAGCTGAAGCGCGACCTGGAGATGAAGTTCATGGATTGCGCCTACATCTGGATAGCACCTAACAAACTGCACATACAGAGTTATATGTCCTTCAGGAACTTCTTCAGCGAGACCCGTTCGCTGCGCCCCGTGATGTTCGACGAGGCTGACCCAGCCGAGGGCTTACGGCCAGGCCAGGTGCTCTTCCTGAACTGGGAGAGCATCAACAAGGAGAATGCCGTGCTGATACGCGACAACGAGCAGAACCGCAACCTCTACCAGTTGACGCGACGCACCCAGCAGAAGGGCCTGCCCATCATCGTGGTGATAGACGAGGAGCACATGTTCGGCGGCAAGAACGCCAAGAAGAGTGAACTGGTGCTGCAGAACATCATGCCCAAGATAGAACTGCGCGTCTCGGCCACTCCCATCACAGGCGGCTGTCCGCTGATAGAGGTGCCTCGCCATAAGGTGATAGCCGAGGAGATGATCAAGAAAGGTATTGAACTGAATCCACAACTGAAGGGCTCGAATGAACTGAAGATGGACGACCAGTTGCTGGAACAGGCCTTGGAGCGGAGGAATAACCTGGCCAGAGCCTACAGGCAGTATGACATCAACCCGCTGCTGCTGATACAGTTGCCCAATGACACGAAAGACACCCTCGACACAGAGGAGAAGACGCTGGTGAAGGAGATTGAGCAATATCT
>OCTX012259444.1_pt1 | contig 40780 bp, 21 predicted proteins | sample 1539691 | NCBI WGS metagenome assembly OCTX01 (sample SAMN02144231, study PRJEB22623) | gut metagenome | biome: sheep rumen | host: Ovis aries | place: New Zealand
TTGAACTTTCTTTTTAAATTCAGAATCTGATTTTAATTTCTTAAATAAATCTAATGTATATTTTCTAAAATTATCAAACATTTCATTAGCTTTTTTAAGATCTTTAGAATCAAGTTTATAATTCATATATTTTTTATATTGGTCTTGAGTTAATCCTAACTTTTTAGCTCGTTGTTTTTCCTGATCAATTTTATCATTTTCTAAACTCTTATCATTCCACTTTTTGATTATAGATAATAATCCTTCATTTATAGAGGTACCATTCATAATCGTATCCTCCTCAATAATCTTATCATTTTTATCTAATTTAGATTTAAGTTTCATATAATATTGAGATTTATTCTCTTTTATATTTTTAGATTTCACTATAGCAAATCCATGTCTTTTATACATATCTACAGCTAATGTATTGGATTTATCTACAACTAGATCCACTCCATGATATTTATTTATAACATCATCTAATAATCTAGAACCTAATTTATTACCTCTATATTCTTCATCAATAGAAAAATCAGTAATAAATCCTTTATCTTTTTTATCTCCAACTAAAATTCTACCAATCATAGTATCATTATATATGATTAATTCACCATTATAATTCTTTATAGTATCTTCAGCATAAGATTTAGTTTCAGAATTAGCTTTAAGATATTCTAAAGCTTTAGATTTATTAGATTTTATATCTAAGAATTTATAATCAGATATAGAAGCCTCATTAATAATATCACTTAATGCTTCTTGATGTACAGAAATTAGATCGTTATATATAGATTTTATATCATAAAACTTACCAGATTCCATAGCTTTATCTTGATCAATCTTTTCAACTTTTCCTTTATATTGACCATCATATTCTCCAATATATAATTCTATATATTCACCATACCACCAATTTTCTTCACTTATTTTTTCTTTCACCCAATCTTTTGGAGGAAAATAAGCTACATAAGAGGAAACATAATTAACATTTTTTACTTTGATTCTAGCTTCTTCATTAGTTTCTCTGATAGCAGATAAATTATGATCTTCATCTTTTTCCCATCCACCGCCTGGAATAGAGTATCCTTTTTTCGAATCTTTTTTAAGATAAACTTTACCTTTATCTATTATTAGTAATTCAGATCTTCCACGAAGCCACTTATCAAATCCTTTAATTTTTACATTCTCGTTATAAATTCCATCACTAGAAATAAATCCATAAGAATCTATAATTTCAGGATCTCTTTGAATTTTTCCTAATTCACCACTATAAGCTTCATTTAAAGAAGATTTTAATTCCATTATAATAACTTCATCTCCATCTTTATATTTCTTTCTTCCAGTTTCTACAAATCCAAGTTTCTTATAAAGTTTTATAGCAACTTCGTTATCAGAATATACTCCTAATTTATTTCCACCATTTTTTATGGCTTCTTTTACAAGAATTTCAGATAAACCATATCCTCTATAATCTTTATATACTTCCATTGGAGCAATGGTACCAGATTTATTCCAGTAAATATATCCAGCAAGTTTATCATCTTCTTTACATATAGCAAGTCTACATTCTTTACCATTTCTCCATTTATCAGAAACATATTTTAAAGCTTCTTTAGTATTAAGATCTATAAGTTTAAAAGATTTTCCAGATTTCTTTTTAAAATCATCTTCTATTACAGAAGCATCTTTAGATTCAGATAATTGTTCTATCCATTCCCAATCCCAATCATATAATTCTGCAGTTTTATTACCATATTTAAACGGTAAACCATCTTCACCTCTATCACCAGTAACTTTTATTTTACCAATACATTTTACTTTACAAGGTTTAGTTACCCAAACTTCTCCAGTAACTTTACAATCTGGAACTTCTTTTATAGATGGTTTATATATATTATAATTTCCATCTAATATATGAACATATAATTCCATACCAGTACATTTTTGTGATAATGCTCGTAGACAATTATCTATGGAATCTGTAAAACAAACTCGCTTAGTTTTATTATCTTCATAACCATTCTTAGTAAAATAATTATTTGGTATACTAGGCTGTAAGGTTTTTCCATCTAAATTAGATTGAGAAACATGATAATATTTTTTACTTACTTTTGATTCTATTAAAACTGATTCAGAAATAGAATAATCTATATCTTTAGGATTTTTAATTTCAAATTCAAAAGGAGTTTTTATACAAAACATATCATATTTTTCATCATACTTAATATTATAATCAATATCAAATTGATCTATATCTAGTATAACATATTTTGTTATTGTATCTTGCATATCATTATCTTTTAAGAATTTAATTAATCCTTCTAATGTAGCATTTACTCCTTTATTCTTTCCTTTATATACTAAAGATTTCTTTTTAGATTCTGATTCAGTTAATCCATAATAAATTCTCTTTATAGATTTAATTTTATCATCAGATTCTTTCCAACTCATAGCTTCAGATAATACAGTTTCAGGTTTATTTTTAAAATAATCTCTGAATTTATTTATTTCTTTTTCATCGGCTATATACCATTTCCATTTTCTATTAATCATTTCATGAGCAAGTGCTCTTAATCTTTTGAACCCGTTTCCAGCATCTTTAGAATCTCTTATATCTGCTCTAATTTTAGATTTAAGAATAGATGTTCCTTTAATATAAAAAGCATAATTTTTAAAATATGATGGTTCAAAATATGGTTTACCATGCTCATCTTTAGTAAATATCCATATTCCTTCTATGATATATTTTTTATTTTTATGAGATTTAGCCCACTTTATAGCATAATCAATAAATCCAGGAATTAATTTATCTTCATAATCTGATCCTGGAATATTTTCTTTTATCACTTCATCATATGTTTTATAAAATACTTTTCCTGGACCATTAAAATAAGAATATATAAGATCACCATATTCTTTTAAATTTTGCATAGTGAATCTATCTTTTATAAAACTTAAATCATCTAATTCATAAATTTCTACAATATCAGATTCTTGTGAATGAGATAAAGTAGATTTGCCAGATCCAGATAATCCGGTTACAAAACATATATTAATATCGCCATTATCGAAAGCTTCTTTATTATAATAAATATCTGGTTCTGATTTTAGAAACCCTTCTTCTATATAATCTTCATTAAACCCTTTAATGTCTCTTTTATTTTGTATAATATCTTGGTAAGAATTATATAAAATATTATCTATCATTTGTCCAAATAAACTATTACCATAATTCATTTTATTTTTCTTATACTTTTCAATTACTGAATCTATATAAGATCTTGAAACGAATTTAATAGAATTTATTTTAGATTCAAATGATACTTTAGAAACATTATCTGGTTTTACTGGAAAATCTAATGTATATTCTGGAAAATTTCTACCTTGACCACCTGTTATATATTTACCATCCATAAATTTATCATATACATAGCAATCATTTTTAGATATCCAGTCTATTACTCTAGATTTATATTTTTCATCTACAAGAGCTTTCATATCATTATCTATTAATATAAATAATTCATCTTTATTTCTATTTGGTAATGTTTGAACAAGTTCTGCTGTAGCAAACATTTCAGCATATTCTTTCTTTATAAACCAGAAAGAACTAGTTCTAGATTTTTCAAATCTTTTACCATTGTTAATAGAATTATTCTGTATAATTTTATATGTACCATCTACTGATCCATGATATAAAATAACATCTCCTCTTATAGATCTTTCTTCTATATAAGATTCTCCAAGTATAGTTTCAGGTTTATCTTTAAAATATTTAATAAATTTATCAATTAATCTATTATCATAATTTACATTTTTCATTGTATGATATATTTTATTATTTGCTTTATTGATTCTTTTAGATAATTTATCTCCATTAAATTTATTATTTTCCCAATCTCTTTTTAAAGCTCTTTTTGTAGATTTTAACAAAGATGTTCCTTTAATATAAAAAGCATAATCTTTAAAATAAGAAGGTTCAAAAAACATATATAAATATATACCTTCAATTATATACTTTTTATCTTTATGAGATTTTGAATAATTAATAGAATATTTAACAAATTCTTTTACATGATCTATAAATTCTTTAGTACATCCGTTTACATTACTAGCTTCATCATTTTCTTTTGTAGATCTAAATAATTTTTTAAATTCATCTTTATTATGTACTCTATATTTTTTACCAGGACCTTTAAAATAAGAATAAATTAAATCACCATATTCTTTAAGATTATCATCCGAAAATCTATGATTCCAAAGAATATCATCTAATTCATAAGCCTCAGTCTCATTAGATTCTTTACTATGAGCTAATGTAGATTTTCCTGATCCTGAAAATCCAGTTACAAAACAAAGATTAATTTCTCCAGAATCAAAGGCTTCTTTATTATATAGAATATCAGGTTGCGATCCTATATATTTTTCTTCTATATAATTTAAATTACCCTCATTTATTCTTATAACTCTTCCAGGAGTATCATTAATCATCTCCATTTTGAGTTCCATAAATGCTGCTAATAATTGAGAAAAATCATTATTAGTTAATCTAAGATAATTAAAATCTGTATTCTTAATTATCCATTTTTCTTTTGCTATTTGTTTAGCTCTGTATTCAGGCATACTTCTCATATTAGGATTATTTCCACCATCTTTTACTTCTATAATAAGATTATATGGTACATAGTATATATCACTAATATAAATATGCTTCTTTCCATCAAAATCATATTCCATTATAGGACCAGGTGTAGAAACATCTTCTGATTTAATATTCATTACTTTATCCATGAACTCTAAAGCTTTTTTCTCATAAGTTCCAGTAAATGTTTTTATACCACCATCTTGGAATTTATATTCTCCAGATATCTTTCTATTAGCTAACATTTTAGCTTGTCCTTCAGCTGTAGAAGATATTCTTTTTACACCTTTAGATCTAAGCATTCTTTCTTCAAAAGATTGTATATATTTCTTTTTACAAGCTGGATTACTACATAATCTATTATACTTACCTTTTTCTTCGTCCCATCCAGATTCATTTCCACAAATTATACATTTACCATTATAACCAGCTGGTTTTTTATTTACATAATCGAATACTAATCTAAATGCGGAATAATTTTCTGGAATCATTTCATCATGTTTATCACTAACATGAATTACTAGATTTTCTTTATTAAATCTTTTATCACAATAAGGACATTTATAAGTAATATTTCTTTTACTACTCATTATTATTTTCCTCCTTATAAGCTGTTATTAATAGAATGTGAAACTTATCAATATACAATAAAATGCCTCTAGGAGGTTTATTTTTTGTTAGTTATTAATAAAATTCACTTCATAGTAATGTCAATATGTAATTATTTACAGAAAAGACAAATAATTAAAGAAGGAGTTAAAAATATGGCTATAACTCAAGTAAAACAAAGAGAATATCTACTTACAGTAGATGAATTTTCTAACCCACAGGTTGTAGAAGGTAAATCTGCAATAGCATTATTATTGTCAAGACTTATTTTACTAGAACCAGGATCAGATCCATTACATCCTGAAATGGGTGTTGGAATTAGAAAATATAGATTTAATTCTGATAAAGATCTTCTTAATATTATTCAGAAAGATATAGAAAAACAAGTTGATACATATTTACCAACATTTCAAGGAGCAGAAGTTCAATTAGCTCTTACAGATGATAAAATATTAAATATAAATATTACAGTTGGTGATACAACTTATGTTTATACATCAGAAATAGAAGATCCGATAGATACAATAGATGAATTAAAAGTAAATTAAAAATATTAAAGTTATGCTTTCTTGGAGGGGTGGTACAAGTCCATGTGATTCTCAGAACAAACTATGTTTTATATATTTGAACGGCCGTTCTAATAGTCTGAGATGATAACAGTGTTGAGCGCAAAGGAGACCGCCTCACCAAGAGGGCATAACTAAATATAATATAAATAAAGGAGAAGTATATTATGGCTAGTATAAAAGATTTAAATAATAATCAAGAAGAAATAATTGATATGACACAACCACCAAAAGAAAATAATAATCCTGAACCTAAAAATCAAATGCAGGGTAGAGGAAAAACAACAATAAATATGAATGGTATGTTTAATAATAAAACTAATACTGGAAATCATACTCCTGTATATCCTAAAGGTCAAAGTGTACCAAATAATAACGATGTTAATATAGATATTACTGGGCAAAATAAAAGACAAGCAGTAGATTTATCAGCTTTCCCTACTCAAACAGCTGAAGAAGCAGCATATGCTAAGGAGCATTATATAGAAAATCCTTTACAACAAATGCTAGAAGGAGAAGATTCTATACTCGGTAAGTATCTTGATAAGAAAAAAAATGAATTAAAAGATGCTTATGAAGAAGTAGCTTATAATAAAGAACTAGAGAATCTTAAAGCTGAAGCTGAACTTACCGGAGATGATTCAGAAGTAATAGAATTTATGAATCAAAATAGTAATGGTAGAGTTTCTTTAGATAATAATCATCCAAATACAACTAATAATACTGTTGTAGTTAATGACGATGATATTTTATCTAGTTTAAATAATACAAAGGAGGAAAACGAAATGTCAGACGAAGAAAAAGTAACTGATATTGATGAACCTATAAGCTTCGATGATGAGGAAGAAGATAATATTCCTGTTGAAGAAGAAGATGAAGAGGTAAATTATGATGATTCTGATCTGGATGATGAAGAATTATATCCTGAAGATGAAGGTTATTCAGAAAAAGAAAATATAGAAGAAGAAACTGAAAAAGAAGAAATTAAGAAAGAACCTGTAAAGATAGAAAATCCTGATATAGATCTTGAAGTTACTAGTGTAGAAAATACTGGTACAAATAGTATTATAGATGATATTGATCTATCTCTCGAAGATGTAGAGGAAGAAGTTGTTCCTGAGCCAGATAATAATGATGAAGAAATGCTTAAGAAACTTCAGAAATTAGCTACGGAGAGACTTAAACCAGTTTCAAAGAGATTAGATATTTCTAGCTTTACAGTAATAAAGAAACCTATATCTAATACTAAACAGTTTAACGTAAATCCTGTAAAAGCTGCTAAGTGGGTTCTTATGAATCAAGAAGCTACAATAATCATGAGAGAATTTACAGGAGCAGAACTTGAAAAACTTAGAGAATTTTCTCAGGATGGAAATTCACCTTCATCTCTTACAAAAAGATATAGATTAATATATGATCATATAGATAGTCCAAAGCCAGCTTCTTTTGAAACATGGATAAAAACAACACCTTTCTCTGATGAAGATAATTTATTCTTTGCTATTTATATAGCTTCATTTAAGGGAGCTAACTATCTTCCAAGAGATTGTAGTGATCAGACTAATTGTAAAGAAACTTGGCTTACAGACGATATAAATATAATGGACATGGTTAAATTTGAAACTGAAGAAGCCAAGAAGAAATTTACAACATTATATCAGAATGAAGATTCATCTACAACCAAAGCTGGACTTTATGTATCAGAAATGATTCCATTAAGTAATAACATTGCTATTGCTTTTAGAGAGCCTTCTATCTATACGAGAATAGAGCTTTCTACATTAGATCAAGAGTTCAGAGAGAAATATTCTTCAGTAATCGAGTATATGCCTTATATTGATTCAATTTATTTCATAAATCAAGAAGAAGGTACACTTACACCTGTAGGTTATAAGGCATTTGCTGATAATAATGTAAAGACAACAAAATCAAGAATACAGCAGTTTGCAAAAGTATTAAGTACTCTTTCTATAGATGAATTTGGTACTATTCGTCCTTATGTAAATTCTGTAATTACAAGATCATCTGGAATGAGTTATATTTATCCAGAATGTACTTGTCCTAAATGTGGTAAAGTTGTGGAAGAAGCCGCAGCTAGTGCAGAAGAATTACTTTTTACACGTTATCAACTGGGAGCTTTAGTCAATACGTCCTTAAATTAATTAATTTAAGTCATGTATTAAAAGGTAGAATATCTATAGGGGAACTAGAAAATTTACCTAATAGATATATTCAAGTAGTATATAAAGAATATGTCGAGACTACAAAAAATAAGGATAAACAAGAAGCAGCAGCCGGTGAAGAAATGGAAGAGCAAATAGAAGAAACTTTGGGAGGTTAATTTAAAAATGGATAGAGTGCAATTTTTTGAATCAATCTCTGGAATACAATATCCGTATATGTTGGTCGAGTTCTTTGATCATTTCTTAGCATTAAAACAAATTGTTGAAAATTCTGGTAAAGTTATAGTTCCCCATCAAATAGATAATAATAAAATATCCTTTGATATAGAATTTTCTAATAAAAAGGCTAAAGAATCTGCAATAAATCTAATTAATAATTGTACTAGTATGGTTATGGTTTATGAAAGACCAATTTATATAAATATAAATGGTATCCCAGTTGATGACTCTAAGTTAAATATTGAATTATATTAAAAATATATCCCTAGTAGAATTATCTACTAGGGATATTATTTATTTTAATTTAAAATAGAATTTCTCCATCATCGTTAATAGTTGCTTTTCTATCTTCACTTTTAACTTCTTCAGTAGTTTTCTTTTCAGCTGCTTTATTATCTATAGCAAATTTATTTGACCATTTCTTAAGATTATCAGCAACCTTTAATTGCTTTTTAGCAATCTTCTGTCTCTTATCTTCATCAAGATTACTATCGTTATCATATTGAAGATTATAAGCATTCATTTCTATCATTTGTGCTTGTATAGCCAAATTATCAGATAATTTTACTCTACTATGAATGAAGAAATAACTTAAATTTCTAAGTTTAGGTAATAATACCTTAACAATAAATACTGATCCTTTTAAAACAGCTCCACCTAAAGCTAATCCTAGTCCAGTTCCAACTAATATCTTTTGAGCTAGTGTGAATCCGCCCCATAAAGCAACAATATCTAAAGCAAGTTCGTTTGTAGAAACTGGAACTTCAAATGAAGGTTTTGTATTATCTGAGAAATCATAATCGATTTCATCATTGGTTACTTCGATATCATCATTTTCTGGAATAATTGGTTCTATATTAGTTGGTTCGTTATAATCAAATTCACCACTAAATAGTCCAGAATTATCATCTGATTTATCAATTATTTCTACTGGTGGCTTTGGTTCAGTACTTATATAAATTTCACCATCTTCTTTTACTGGTTTAGCTTTAAGAAGTTCTGAAAATGCTGAATCAATTTCTCCAGATCCACAAGATTCGTTAAATCCTACAACTTGTTGGAAAAGAAGATTATCATGAGCATTATTATAAGCTGCTTTATCTAGAGCCATATCCATGGTTTTAGTATCATTATTTTTAATATATTCAATACATACCGAAATTAAAAAAGAAACAGAATGCTCTATTGCTAATACCATAAGATTATAAGTTGTCATTACTATAGGAGCTTTTAAAGCAAAACCTTTCATAAACAATGCTTTTCTAGCTTTAATATTTTCTATAGCATTAATTATACTATCAACGGTTTCTGTTGATTCTTTATATTCTATTACCAATTTTTTAATAATATCAAGACATTCAACAGTATTCTCAAATCCATCTACTTTAGTAATATCTCCCATAGATTTTGGTATAGTACCAAAATCTATGTCATCAACTTTCTTAACAATTTTATCATATAAAGCAGCAGCTAATGCAGTTGCAACTGCCGATTTATCTTCTTCTTCAAGAGAAATAAGATGTTTTCTTGTAGTTTTATCTGTTACATCAAAATTCTCTCTAAGAATTTGATCTATATCATAATTAAACATATCTTTATTCCTCCTACCTAACATTCATTTTACCAAAAAGATTTATCATCTTCTTATAATCATTATTTTTTGCTTCTCTTTCAAGATAACTATAAGCTATTTGTTCATAATTATTATTACCTACATAATAAACTTTAAGAACTTCTATAGATTCATCAGCAATCATTATTCCCATAAGATTATAAGCATCACAAATCATTTTTGTATTATTCATCTTCTCAAGATCAAATTTATGAACGTTCTTCATATAATTTACAGTTTCCTGAGATAATACTAATACTGTTATAGCAGAAGCATCATTACCTAATTTTTTAAGTTTAGAATTTGTATTTTTTACTGCTCTATTTGAAAGGCAATTCCATATAGCTGCAGCTTCACCTTTCTTAACAGCATTTTTAGAATCAAGTTTAGCTTGATCTATAGCAAATAAGAAATCTTTAAAGAATTTAATTTCTCCAGTAGTTGCTCTAATAAAATTAAGGAAATTAATCTTAGTTTTATTTTTAGCTATAAGTCTTTCTACTATATCTGTTGATGTAACTGGAATTAATCTTGATTTTATTCCAGCTAAGAAAGATCTAAGTTCAAACTCACCAGCTTCATTTTTCTGAGAATAGTTAACTTGAATAACTGTAGGTTGAAGTTCGTTAGCTTTCTTAACATCAGTATCTACAAGTTTTGCTGTACCAATATTACTCATTAATTCTGCTGATTTAAGTTTATTTATATCAATATTAGATTGTTTAAGTCTATTTTCTAAATCATTTTCAACTCTATCTCTAATTTCTTTTTCTATTTCTGCTCTTTGTTTATCAGTAATATTTACATTCATATCAAGAGTTGATATAATCTCATCTATCTTTCCGCTAAATTCTGGTGATTTTACATATTTATAGTAATCTTCATATGGTGTACCACCAGTTTGTCTTGGATAATTGTATTCGTCTGATATTATTTTATAAACATATTGAACAATATCTCTTACTTGAGTAGGATCTGGACCATTTGCCTCTTTTACTATAGTTCCTCTATAAGTTTTATTTATAGAAAATCTAGCTAATGATTCTTCATTTAAACTATTAACTGGAAAACAGTTATTATATTTTTTAAACTTTAATTCATTAACCATATCAGTTACAGCTTGAGCAGATTCTTTAGCAAATATATCAAGACCTGAAAGTCCATACATTTTAGCTCTAGTTCCGATCTGATCCATCTTATCTGCAACTTCTGCAACATCCATTCCAACTGATATATTCTTATGAATTTTTGCGATAACTTTCATACCATCATTAGCTTCAATATTCATAGCAGTAAATAATAATTGAAGCATTGTAGTTATATTTCTTTCATTTGCTTTGCTAATCATAGAAGCTGTTTCTGGCGACAATGTATTATCACATAGAACAGGGAAAGTCATTACAAGATTTTTTGAATATTGACTTATTGATCCACCCAAATAATCAGAAGATTTATCATCTTTAATTCCAAATATAATTTGATTTACATTTGATAAAAAATTACCAAATTTATCTAATACAGGATTTTTAAATTCTACAAGTTTTTCGTTCAAAATATCCATTTATTAATTCCTCCTTTTTCGGAATATCATTATATCGATGTTAAAAAATAAAGTGCTTATAGAAAATAACTAAAATATTTTTAAATATAATTATCTATTATTAAATTAATCTTATTTGCTCAATCCTTTTATGATAGCAGATAAAATAACTGTTGCACAACCGATAACTACTTCTTCAATTACTTCCTTTACATCGTCACTAATTTCAAAAATCTCATCCATTGTTTAATACCTCCCTAATCTATAAAATATTTGTTAACAAGTAAAACTAATCTAGTGAATCGGGGAGGATTATATCCTCAGATAAGATAGTTATTTCTATAAGCACTATCTAATCTATTCATCTAATATCACTTTTATAGTATATAATTATAATTATTTTTAGATAGAATTTAGATAACTGCACATCAATATAATCTACCGGTTTTATAATGTTAAAAGAAAGGAGGAATCTATAGTTGAGTAATATAGATACTAATAAATTACCAAGTTCAACTTTTAATACATCAGATAAAGATGCTCAAAATAAGCAAGATAATTCTGCTGCTAAAAAAGTACTTGATAATTTTAAAACAGTTGATACAAGTAAAGATAAAAATGGAAATACTGTATATCAAAATAGTAATACAAATACCCAAGAATTATATAATACATATATTAATGGAGATTTATATAAATTATCTTTACATGGAGCAAATCTCTTTACAAGAAATGAAATAGATTTATATAATAATATCTATAGATTCGGACTATATAATCCATATGGTGCAGTTACTAATCTTAGAGAATATTTATTCTTTACGAAACCAGATCTTAATATTATAAAAAGAGATGATTTGACTGGAGCTATTAGTAGTTATGATTTATCAGAAGGACTAAGTGGTTCAACTTTCTGGAATGAAATGTTACAAGATAGACCTCAAACAATAAATTTATTACAAAATTCATATTCACCAGGCTGGAATAAGTTGTTACAAAACTCAGTTATATCTAATCTAGAAATTCCAGGATTAGAAGGTACAGTTATAGAATCTCCAGTAAATAATTACGGTGTAGGATTTCAATATAGAGGAACTTCTGAGGCTTCTGATGATAGTATAGATTTTTCATTAGAATTTAAAGATACAAAATGGTTAGATGTTTATTATTTCTTTAGAGCTTATGAAGATTATCAGACTTTAAAACATCATGGTGTTGTATCTCCTTGGAAAGGTTATATTACAAATAGAATACTTCATGATCAATTTGCAATATATAAATTCTTAGTTGATGAAGATATGGAAACTATAGTATATTGGTGCAAATTATACGGCGTAATGCCTATGAATCTTCCAAGAGATGTATTTTCAGTTGCAGATTTTTCTAATGGATTATCTTATACTATAACTTTTAAAGCTGCGTTCTTTGAAGATATGAGAAAAGATATATTAGTAGACTTTAATAATTTATCTAATTATTATGGAAAATCTACTAATGGTCTTGGTAAGTTCCAATTAGAAACATATAATAGTGATACTAATACTGGTGATTATCGTCCTGCTAAATCTGCTTATATTTCTAAATTTAGAAGAACTGATAGTCCTACTGGTTGGGTTTATAAATTAAAATGGAAAGGAGATATAGCTTTATAATGAATAATCAAAATTCAACTACAGAGAATACAGATTGGAATATATCTAATGATATATACGATATTGTAGAATCTGTAAATAATCTCCAAAAAAGATATATAGAAGATGAAAATGAAGCTACATTAGCTCTAGGTTTATATGGATTTTTGGCTGATACTGAATCAAAGAAGATCCAAACATCTGTTATTATGACAGGTAAACTTGGAAATGAAATGTTTCCTACTAGAGCTCAATTAACAAAAAATGTACTTACTCATGCTATATATAATAATATTCCTGATATTAATGCTACACCAGCAGAAATAACATTAAATATGGGAATTAAAGTTACAGATATTGAAAAATATGCAGTAAATAATCGATTTACTTTAGATTGTGAAGTTCCAATATTTATTGGATCTTATGAATTTCATTTCGATTATGATATAATTATTACCAGAAATATCATATCTGGTAAATATACATATTCTGCTCAATATGATATGACAGAAGAGAATAAATTATCTAATATTCTTAATCAATATTTAAAACAACCATTTGTTATAAAAATTGGTAATGATGAGTATGTTATATTCCAATCTGTAGCTAGACAGTATTCTATTGATGAAACTACAGATAAGGTTACATCCTCATCACTGATTGAAAATAAAACATTTATATTTGATTATTACAATCAATTATCTTGGTTTGATGTTTATGTAACAGATGTAAATGGTGATGAGATCAGATTGACACCATTATTATATGGAGAGAATATAGATGGTATTGACAATTTTTGTTGGTATTTATTCTTAGATGATAATACTGTAAGAATTACATTTGATGCTAGATCTTTAGTACCAGCACTTAATTCCACAATAAGAGTTAAAGCTTATACTACTCTTGGAGATAGCGGTAATTTCAAATATACTAAGATAGATAAAACATCTGATGGATATTTTATGAGTATTAATTCAACAAAACAAAAATATGATATATCTACATATGTAGTTGCAGTTACAGATTCTGCTAATGGTAATAATAGAAAAACAAAAGCTCAATTACAAAAATTAATTCCGAAGGCTGCAATGTCTAGAGGATCATTAACCACTGAAAGAGATATAAATAATTATTTTAATCTTATCGATGATGAGAATAATAGACTTGTACTTAAGAAAAAAGTAGATAATCAATTGAATCGTATATGGTATGGGTATTTCTTACTTAAAGATATAGAAGGAAATATTATACCAACTAATACTATTGATTTAAATATATCAAATCTTAGTGAGTTCTTAGTATTAGATGATAATGGTAAATATATACTTCCAGCTGGATCTACTATAAAATATGATGCTGAAAAAATGATAGGAGAAGTTGTAGATAAGTATAGTGTGCCTGAACCTTATAGTTCAGAGTATTATTCTTCAGATTATTACTATTATACAACTATATATAATATGATAATTTGTCCAGATCCATTATTTACCGGATATACATCTACTATAGTAGATAAAGATAGTTTCTTTAAATTTGATTGGGTAAATGAAAATGTACCTTTCCAATTTGTTGCCAATAGATGTAACTTCAGAAGAAAATTATTAACTAATGAAGATACTTATAGATTCAAATTTGCAATTGCTCAATCTATAAAAGATACTAATTATATAATATATAATGCTGAAGAAATTGAAGACGAAGATGGAAATAAAGAAATTAATGAAACTATTAATGTAAAAACAGTTTTAGTATTATATAATGATGATAAACCTTATAGATGGATAGAATGTAAATTTGATAAAGCTGATGAATCAAATAAAATATATTATTTTCTATTAGACTTTAAAACTGATAATATGCTAGATTCTACAAATAGACTCAAATTAATTTCAACACAAGAATTTCCATTAATGGTAGCTGGATATTCTGATAGTTCTAATTATGGTTATTTTGATCCTGAAGTTAAAGCAAAATTATTTGTATTAGCTAAATTTACAGAATCTATTGATGATAATATTAGTACTCCTAATTATGGAAGAGCTACAGATACAGATGACGATTTTGATCTTATCGCTCCTGGAGCTTACCCAGGTTATTCAGTTACAAATATTTATGAAGTAGATGGTGGGCTTAAGTTATATGAACATTTTACTGAAGTAGTAAATACAAAAATTGATATTGCAGCTAATAATACATCTACAGATAATATTCAAAATCTTGATTACGGGATTATTGGAGTTCCAGTAGCTGGTTATCATTATTTAAATAGAGAATATAATGATGAAGAATATGTACAATATCTATTTGATGCTATTTATGATAGAAAAGCATATATAGATTACTGTTTAGGTCTTCTTGAAAATAATATGGATATAGATTTTAAATTCTTTAATACATATGGTCCAAGTTCTGTATATTATATCGGTGATAAAAAGAAGACTATGATTGGTCATGTAGATCTTTCAATGAAGTTTAGATTATCTGTAAAAACTACAGCTGATGTGGTTACAAAAGATGATATTGTATTATCTATTAAATCTTATATTGAAAATTTATATGAAACTGGTAATTGGGATGCACCAACAATGATCACTCAAATAATGAATGAGTATTCTGATAGAATTAATTTTATAGAATTTATGAATTATAATGATTTCTGGTTAGGTGTACAGCATATCTGGAAATTAGTAGATGAAAATGGTATTGATAAAGATGATAATCCTCTAGTAATACCTGAATTCTTAAATATCAGAAATGTTTTGGATACAGATGGAAATCTCGTTCCAGATATTGAAATTGAGGTGATCTAGTCACATTGATATAATAACTAAAATAAGGAGGTTATTCCAAAAATGACAAAAAGAGAAAATGCTTTTGTAGAAGCAATGAAATTTGTTCGTAATAGAAACAATGAAATTGTTGCTGAAAATGAAGCAAAAGAAGAAAAGAAAATTCATGAACATGCTAAATTCATGAATGAATATTATAAAATTAAACAATCTAGATTAGATACACAAAAAGAAAGAGTTAGACTTTATGAAAGTGCTCAAGATCATGAATTAGCTACAGCTATTAAAGGTATATATATTACTGCTCTTGAAGCTGAAACGCTTACAGATAATGGTATACTATTAGCTGAAGAGCTTGTAGATAAGTGGATATCCTCAGAAGGTGGAGCTGCTAAAATTCTTAGAGAAAATAAAAATAAAACATATCTTCTTAATAGAATATGTACAATAGTAGAAGAAGCTGCTAGAGAAGATATTAGAACTATATATGAAGCTGAAGATGAGGATGAAGATGATATTACTGTAGAAGAAGATGATGATGAAGAAGTAGATTATGATCTTGATGAAGATGATAAAGAAAACTTAGAGAAATCTGAAAAATCTGAAGAAGGATCTGAGGAAGAAGTTATTGATGATCCAGAAACAGAAGAAGAGACTCCAGTAGAAGATAAAGAAGATTCAACTGATTCTAATGGTGATGTATCTTACGGTGTTGAAGGTGAAAAGGATTCTGCTGATCAAGTTACAGCTGATGAAGAGCATGATGAGCCAGAAGTAGAAGATGAAGTTGAGAAACAAATGGATGAAGCTCTCCCAGAAGAAGATTCGACATCAGAAGAAGATATTGATGATGATATCAATGATGATGGTGAAGCTGATATAGAATCTGAACCTGAAGATTATGATAATAAAGTTCTTGAAGATCTTGATAAAGAGGAAGATGTTCAGAAAGCTGTAGCTCTTATTAGACAGAGAGTTGCAGATGCAGAAGAAACATTTATTAAGAATAATGCTAAAGATAAAGAACAAATAAATGCTCTCCTGGGAAAAATATCTGATAATATTAAAACTGTAGAAGATATGTCAGAAAAAGATAAAGAGAATGGTAAAGATGCTGTAGCTCAAGAAAACGTAAGAATGTATAGAAAAAATATAGATAAAATAACAAATGGTAGACCATTATCGATAATGGAAATGTTTGCTAGAAGTCTTAATAGAGATATTGTTAGAGATGAAGCACTTAAAGAACATTATCTTGAAGAAGATGGTAGACTTGATATGGATACTATTGTTGAATCTGCTAAAGTTCTTTATGGTTTCCTTGAAACTCTTAATACTATTCAAATTGGTAGAAAGATAGATAAAGCATATCTTGAAGAAATATTTTAAATAAAAATATCCCCTATAGGTTAATTCCTATAGGGGTTTATTTTATAATTGTACAATAATATTGTTATTAAGTATATAAGAATCATAACACAAATCAGTCTCCAAAAATTCTATTAAATTTTCATTCTCTTCTTTAGAAATATTCTTTAATATAAAGTCTTTTATTACATTTTTTATTTGAGATAATAAACTAGCTACATCTCTATCAGTTACATTATCATTTAATGTAAACATAACTGTTCTCATTTGTGTATTTGATTTAATATTTACAATAAAATTATTATCTATAGATAAATCAGATAATTCATTATAGATATCACCTTTAGTATTACCATATATAGATTCAGTATATAATTTTTGAATCTTTTTTCTATATTCATATAGTTCCATTTTAGTTAAAAATTATCCTCCTTTAATATTATTTCTACTCGTGGATTTTCTCCATATTCTTTTTTAACCTTTAAATCATAAATTTGAGAATCATCATCATATGCTATATTATTTAAAGCATCTAGTACGCTCTTTGCCATATTATCGCAGTCAATTTTCTTAGTATATTTTATCTCTCCAGATATCATTTTCTCTTTTTGTTTTTGAGAAGTTGATTTTGGTATTGGAAATGTACCTTTAATTTCTGCTTTTATAGCACCTTTTAATTTAGAATCACCACCAGTAGAATTAAAATAAGATATTTTAACTAAATTTTCATATTCCACTGTTTCTTTAGGAGTATATGTAGTTGTAAATTTACCCCGTCTTGACATTCTTGGTCTTTGTTTACCAAATGGTTTTCCTGGAACAATAAATTTTATTTCTTTATTTGGTTCCTCAAAGATTAAAGGGGCAATTATTTTCTTTGATTTACTACTCATAATTTACCTCTTTCTATATTAATAAGATTATTTTCTAGTTTCATAAATAATATAAAATTACAGATAATATGGCACTAGCTATTATACTAGTACCATATTATTATTAAAAGGTTTCATATAAACTTCCCATAAGATTAGATATAGCTTGATCAAATTGTGTAAATTTTCTAGATGGAAATTGGGTTATTGCAGATTGTGTAAGATATTTATACATCTTTATTCTTCTTCCTACAGCCATTGTACCTACATTCAAACCTGCAAGATTTGCTAGAAAATCCATATAAGCAGTATTATTAACTATTTTCATAATTTGTTTACTAGCTTTAAATGGATTACCTAATAACATTCCTGTTGATTCAAATCCAGACATTGCTAATGAAGAATATAGATCAGTAATATCTATAGATATATCTATTTGAGTTGGCAAACCATCATCATTCCATTGACATTCAGCGCCTTTTGTAACTGATAATGATGATATTATTCCCATATCTATATTAAACATACCTTTACTAAATGCTTTAACTAAAAATGGACTCATGTATCCATTGGTATTATAATGATCTTCATGTTGCATTACTCTTGGTAATGTTAACGCTAATATTTTACAATAAGGTTTAATTATATTTAAGAATATAGATAAAGAATCATGATCTGGAGATCTTAATTTAATATCTAATGAATAAGATCTACTATATGACGAATTTGACCAAATTTGTGGAAATACAATCTTTCCACCATTTACCAGTGTATTTATACCAGTATCAGCTAATGAACCTATAATTCCACCACCAAGCTTTCCTAAAGTATCGGAAAGTGCACTTGTTACAGAGGTTACTGCATCTGAAACATTGTCTGCTATCTTTCCAAGAACTCCACTATTACCAGCTAATAAGAAATTTATTTCATTAGCAGTATCTGATACTCCATTAATTTGTGAAGCAATAGAAGATTCTGTGGTTTCATTAGTAAATGATTCGGATACTGAACTAAAGTTGTCTAAATAGAATATAAGATTTTCTTTTGCAGAAAAGAATGTCTTGAAATCGCTATTTAATTCATTTGACCAATCATACGTACCAATTTTTACCATCTTTCCATTAATAGGAATTTCTTGCTCAAATACACCAAGAAATGCAGCAGTTGCAGATAGCATACAATTAAGATATCTAAAGTATTCATCATATGCAAATGAAATATTATAATATCTACCCTCACCATTGATAAGATCTTCGTCAAGCGATTGATCAATAAGCATATTAATAACGGATGCTCTATCAGCTTTAGAAAAATCTGCTAACGCCTGAGGCTTTCCAGGAGTTAAAAATAATAATGGTAATCTGCCCATTATTTTCTCAGCATATTTTCTTCCAACCATACTATCAGTTGTAGATCTACCAGTGCTATTTAACCTTGTATCTACAGTTGGTAAAAATTGATATGGTAATCCTTCTATACCATTCATTGTAGTTGTCATCATATTTGTCAATAAAGTTTTTTGTGTATTTTGTTCTACATTTCCTAAATCAGCTATAGGTTTTCCAGTGTATGGATCATAATCTAATAAATCAATATAATTAGGTATAGTAGTATCTGTATAAGATACAGTTGACATTTTATTCTTTTTACCCTTTTTATTAGAATTTCCTTTTTTTAAAAAATATAAATTACGATCGTTATCATAACGATACATAGGTTTTTGATTTTGAGATATAGTTTTCTTTGAATTTTTTGATGATTTTTTGGTGTTATTAGATTTACTATTACTAGTATTTTTTGAGCTAGATTTTATTGATTTAGCCATTATACTTCACCACCTTTTTAGAATATTATATAGAAGTTGGGCTAGTACTAAATGTACTAGCCCTTTATATAGAATAAATTTAACCTCTAGCAATAGCAGCCAAAGTTGTAACAAGATTTGCAAAATTATTATCAACTTCATTGTTATTTCTAGGCATAGAAACTCTATCATTGGTAACTGTAGGAGCTTTTCCAGTTTTTACATAATTTACATACTCTGAAAGAACATCATAAATTTGTTGAACTGGGGCGGTATTACTATTAATACTATTAAGCAATGTTGTTATTGACATTAATAGATCTTCTACAAGGTCGGGGTCAATTCCACCTCTTATATATCCATTATTAGATAAACCTCCAGTAAGATTCTTTTTAAGCTTATTAAGAGTTCTAGTAACTGTCTTTGTAACATTAGAACCAGCTCCACTAAATCTATTTTTAGCAGATAATCCAGAAGATCCACCAAAACTAAATCTTTGTCCTTTCATTGATCCATAAGTGAATCTAGAAGGAGCAGCTTTTCTAAGTAATCCAGATGATCCTCCGAATAAACCAGAACCTGTTGCTTTATAACTATTATCATCTGCACTAATAACATTAACTTTTTTGCCTTTTTTCTTAGTATTAACTTTCTTTTTACCAGTAGCTTTGCTATAATCTGGTCTACCATAACCAATAACATTTCCATCCATAAATGATGAATGCACTTTCTTAGAAACTTTATCATTAGCATTACCTTCTACAGATACATATGTCTTTTTCTTTTTATTGACACTTGTAACCAAACCAACATGATAAGGTCCACCACTATCCCCATACATAACCTCATCACCAACTTCAGGAGTTTTATACCATGCATTATGTGACTTAAATGTATCAGTTAATGTAGGAGTGTAGTTTACATTTGAGCACCCATGAAGAGCTTTAACCGCACTACTTTTCTTACCATCAAATGCTTGAGCAATAGCCCATGCTGCGAAAGCAGCACACCAAGGTTGACCATCACATCCAGACCATTTACCAAATTTAGTAATATTATTTCCAGATTCATGATATTCAAGTTCATTTTCTGCAGCTGAAGCAGCAGCTTGTGCACCTTCACCATTTATAACTCCACCACCATTAGAAGTATCAGTATTATTATCAGAACCTCCAGAAGATGAATTTAATTTAAATCCATTTTTAATATCAAATATATTTGTTAATGATCCAAATATATTTGAAAGCATAGATAATACATTTCCATCTCCAGTAGATGATGCAGAATCAGCTTCATCAGACGATCCACTTGTTTTTGAACTATCATAAGGTGTTCCACTATATAATTTATAGAAATCAGCAGCATAAGCTTTTCTCTTCTCTCTCATAGGAATAGAAGGTCTTTCATACGTTCTTTCAAATATTTCTGCAGCTTCTTTTGGATCAGTAAGTTTCTTATACTTATCCAAAGTCATTTTCTTTGGCCACCAAGTTACAGTACCATTAGGATATGTATAAGTTTTTCCAGAATATGATTTAATTTCTTTTTTAAGTAATGAAAGCATATATCTAGTTTGAACTTCTGGATCATCCTTAGATTTACCAAGCTTTTTAGCAAAGGTTGCAAGATTATTGGCTGAACCTGTACTCTTTTCAAACTGGAATAATCCATAAGCAGCACCATCAGCAGTAGTTGACATAGTTGACTCTTGCTGAGCATTACCAAGTATACCAGCAGCAGCTGCATCTGAAAATCCTTCACCTTTAAGAATATTCCATATAACATCTGAATTTTTAGATTTCTTCATTCCACGACCCCTATTTGAAGAACCGCCATATGTAAGATTATATTTAGATTTATTTAATATAGATTGATCATAAACTCTAGGACCACTAGATTCAGGATCATTTACTAATACTTTACCATTTTTCATACCAGTAGCTAATACATAATGATTGTCAGGTCCAAATGGCGACTTAGCCTTACTAGTATTTGAAGGATCTCTACCAAGTAGTATAACAGGTCTTCCTGATTCAAGAGAATTTTTAACAACAGATACACTATTAAGAGGTGAAGCATGGAATTCATCTTCAAAATATTTAACAGATGTACCTTCACGATTAGTATATTTTCTAGCTTTATCGATAGCATTATTCATACTCATTTTGTTACCCATAGAAGCGGCTATCATAGTACCAACTGCAGGAGCACAACCAGCATCTGCAATATTAGTTCCAGCAAATGGAATATTTTTATATTTAGGATCTAATTGTGATTGGAATCCATTAAAACTATTATTTCTAGCATTTACAGCTAATCCAGAAGCACCACCTGAAGCAACAGTATCAGTACTTGTATCTGGTGCATCAGATTCATCCCAACCTAATAATTTTCCAAACCAAGAACCAGCAAGTGCATCTTTAGCATCTGCAGCAGCATCTTTAATCTTTTTACCAATCCAATGCGTACCAGCTTTAAATACAGCAGCTATTCTTATTATTGATGATGCAAATGTAAATATTCCACCAAATGGACTGGATGGAGCTAATGAAAGCTTCATTACAGCACCTACATCTCCATTATTAGCAGATTTCATCAATGAATCGTAATAGGTCTTGGTTTTTTCTATATCACCTTTAATTCCATCAGTAAATGTACTAAATGCTGATTTTAATCCATTACCAATCCAATGTACTGCTGTTGGTAAAGTATTAACAAGTTTTAAACCAATACTAAGCCCTTTACCAACACCAGATAGTGGACTATCTTCAAAATCAGTTTCGGCTGACCAAAGACCACTAAGATCACCAGCTTTCATATAATTATTTATCATTAACTGGTTTTCTGCTATTTTAGTAATTGATGCTTTTATAGGGGCTTTTATTTCTTCAATCTTTTCACCAACGGCTTTACCTACTTTAGTAACTTGTGCTATAGGCATCATTACAAATTTTAATCCATAATCAATACCTTTAAATATTCCACTGGCAGGATTTCCTTCACTATCTTGGAATTCATCCATCATCATACCATCAGGATCACCCGATTTAATATACTCATTTAAATCAGAAGCTCTATTACCAATTATACCAAACATAGTTTTAGTTACTTCTACAGTTTTACCAATTGTCTCAGCAACTTTTCTTCCAACCCATGTTATACCAGATATAGGAGTAAATAATAACTTTTGAGCAACCATTAATCCTTTCATCCAACCACCAACAGGATTATCTGGATCATTCTGAATAACTTCTTGTTGCCACATACCAGCTGGATCTCCAGTTAATGCATTTATAGCAATTTGACCTGTAGTTTGACCAAAAGTAGCTACTGTATTTTTTACTTTAGTAAATATTTCTTTAGCCTTACCAATTATAGCTTCTCCTGCTTTAGCAAATAATGAGAATAAACCTCCTGCTATTCTTCCAGTACCCAATATAAATTTTTGAAATCCGGATAGAGGATTACCCTCGTCATCTTTAGCTTCAGTAACATCAGTTAATCCAAATTCACCTGTATATGCTGCATAGAAACCATCTGTAAATCCACTTTTAAAATTACTAGTAGTTTCTTTTACTTTATTAACAATTGGACTTATAATATTATTCCATAATGCATGACCAGCAGCTGATAATACTGTAGGAACTGCAGCTACAAATTTTACAGGAATAGCAGCAGCTATTTTTAATCCTCCAATAAATCCATTATCATCACCATCTGCAGCAGAATAACTCATAAGTTTTCCTATATCACCTTCTTTGATAGAATTTAATGCATTGGTTAATCCAATTACATTATCTATATTTCCAGCAATATTCTTTATAGTATCAGAATGAGCAGATACAGATTCTACTACATTTCTAACTCCAGAAGTAACCAATGCTATAGGAGTTAATATCGTTTCGAGTGGAACAAATATAGCTTTACTGATAACTTGTGTTAATAGATTAACATCTGCTTGACCTTCATTAGTTTTTGAAAAAGCAGTAAGATTAGCAGTTGCAAGCATTTCTTTTAATTTACCAGTAAAAGCAAATTTAAACATATCTACAGATTTAGAACCAAATTCACCAAGAATTCCAGGACCTATATTTTCCAATGCGGTTTTATATCCTTCAACTACACCTTTAAGTCCTCCACCGGCTTCAGCATAAGCATTTTTAACTTCATCTGCTCCAACAAATGCACTTAAAGCACCTTTAACTCCACCTTTTTTGAATCCTTGTTTAGTTCTACTAATATTATCTTTTGTTTGCTGAACGATTGTTTTTCCAACATTACCAAATCTTTCTGTTAATGTATAATCATTTAATACAGCTTTATTATATTCACCAACATCATAATTTGTACCATGTTCAGCATTATAAGCTTCAACTTCTGCTTTAGCATCTTCTCTTTGTTTCATTAATTCAGAGCCTTTTAAACCAAATACAGGAGCTATCCATTTACAAAAGATATTTACAACAAAATCATCAGGTATAAATGGACCTATGATAGGAATTAAATTTTTTACTAATCTTAAAAGACCAGATATAATTCTTTGTGGAAATGTAGGTTCAGCAGTAATACCCAATGTAGTTCTAGCATCTTCGTAACCAGTATGGAAATCTGTAATCATTACTATAACATTTAATACTGGAACAATATCTGAAATATTTTGAATTAATTTAGAAGTATTTTCTGCAATTTTTCCAGCATTTTTAGAAATAGCTGTAGCAAGTTCATCAAAACATCCAGGAAGTTTAGCTTTAACTTTAGCTGGTATAGGTAAATCTTTTACTCTTTGTAATACGGAAGCTAAAGCATCTGTAACTTTTCTTAATACCATATTATTTTTTAATGCATCATCTACAGAATTACTAGCAGCTTGACCAAATAATGTAGGATCCATTTCTTTAGCTAATTTAGCAATATTAGTAACAGTTTCTTTTTTAGATGCAAGCTTTTCACCAATAACAGGCAATTTTTCAAGTTTAGATAAACCTTTATTTAAAATTCCTCCAGCTAATGTAGGTTTTCCAGTAATTAATTGTCTAGCAGTTCCTTTACGGAATCTATCTAAAAATGTATCTTGACCAGCTCTATTTCTTAATATAGAACTACCATCAACAATATTACCATTAGCATCTACATAATTACCTTTGGCATCTTTGGTTACAATTGTACCATCAGCTGTTTGGAATTGTGTTTTGGTTCCACCTTTATCATTAGGTCCACCATTTCCTTTTTCACTATTTTCAGAAGGATTACCTCCTAAACCAACAGCTGCTGCAACATCATTTACAGTAGATCCAAATAGTCCGTCTTGACTACCAAATAATCCTTTTACTACAGCAACTATAGATGCTACAGCTGCTGCTATAGGTAAAAATATTTTTGTAAAGAATTTCTTAGCAACGCCTATTTTATCATTTATCCAGTCTTTAGCTTTAGATAAGAAACTATTTTTATTTTCACCCTCTTCGTCACCAATACCAAATAATTTACCAATACCATTACTAATTCTAGAAGGTATAGATTTAATATTATTTAAAAATCCGTTAACTTTAGCATTAGCTTCAGCATTTTCTTTAGTATGTTCTTCATCACCATTTTTATCATAAGTTTTAGTATCACCAAACATTGTAGTGGTTGTTTCTGGTTTCTTTTCTACATCTTCGCCATTAGGCATTTTACCAGTCACAAGATATGTAACATTATTGGCAATATTTTGTAATAAACCTACTTTCTTATTTTCTTTAGCTTTCTTATCTTCTTCTTCATTTAATCTACTAGATTCATCGCCAATTAAACTGCTAAGTTTAGCAGCATTTTTCTTTAAGAAACCTAAACTATCAGAACCCATATATTTAGTATATTCTGGATCAGAAGTTAATTTCTCAACAGCTTCATTATATGCAGCACTTCCAGTAGGTTGAGTTTTAATAGCTTTGATTAATTTCTTATAGTACTCTAATTTTTCAGAATCTTCTATACTAACCAAGAATTCATCAAATTTAGCCATATCTTTATCAATTCTACTTTTAAGTACCGGATTTAATTTAGATCTAGCTGCCATTCTCTCACTAGCAGTCATATTTCTGCCTTCAAGAGCACTATATGTACTATATCCTTTTACTAAGTTTCCTCTAGAAATACTATCATTAATTCCTGAAGTTATTCCATTAGCAATATTAATTGGTAATCTTATAGCTTTTTCACCAAGTCCAATAGTTCCGCCAATTAATTTACCTAAGAATCCACTATTAGGTTCTTTAGCTTTTTTCTTTAAGAAATCAAATAAATCAGTTACTTTTTGAGTTACAGCTTTTCCAAGATTATGTAAATCAACTTTAAGCCTATTACCCATATTCTTAAAAGTTTCATCTATATTAGAGAATATTTTATTAGCTAATAAACCACCAGATCTTTTACCATTTTCATCTTTTTCTCCAAATAAATAATTTTGGAAACTTTCATTACTAGCAACAAATCCAGTAGCAGCTCCTAAAAATGCTCCTAATATAGGTGATCCCATAAATAATCCAGCAGCTGCACCTAATCCAGCTCCGGTTCCAATAGAAGGAACTTCTTTCATCATAAAGTCATAAGCTTTTTGACGTTTTCTTTTTCCGTTTTCATCTTCTTCACCAAAAAGAAAATCTTGAGCTGTTTTTGACTTTCTAATGAATCCTATTCCAGCACCAAGAGCAGCTCCAGCTATAGGACCTATAATTCCACCAGTTAATATAGAAGCTCCTGCACCTAATACAGCACCTGCTCCTATTTCACCTTTATTTTCACCAATTTCACCAAGTAAATTTCCAATAGCATTAGATATTTTTTCTTTATCTTTAGCTATTTTCTTTTCATCTACTTCATCATTAATGAAATTTCTAAGTTTAGCAAATGCACCAGCGGCAGCTCCACCAATCATTCCTAATATAGAAGTATCAGTAATTTTTCTTTTTTGTACTTTCTTACCTTTTAATTCATCAGTACCACCAAATAATTCTTCGAAATAACTAGCTTCAGCAGTACCTTTAGCAAACATTCCAAGAAATCTATTACTAATTCTTCTCTCATTATTAACTTGAGAAGCTTTATTAGTAGCACCATGATAGAATGGATTTAATTCTGATGGTATTATCATTTCTCCACCAGATACAGCAACTAAACCAGGTTTAGTAATCTGCTTACCATAAGCAGCTTCATCTACAACATCATAACCAAGTCCTTCTTCATGACCAGTCATAACCTTTTTGAATCTGCCTTTTAAAGTATTCCATTTACCTTTAAGATTTTCTCTAGTATCTTTAAACCATTCTGTATCTCTTCCTTTATCTCCTACATTTTTATCAAACCAATTCTTAAATCTATCAAGAACTTTCTCTTTAAAAGCTTCTTGCATTTTCTCAAACATAGATTTGGCTTTATCAAACATGTATGAGAATAAACCTTTTTCGGGATTATCTTCTGTACCCCACATGAGAGTATCTATATTAGTTGATATAGAATTCATTATACCAACAACACTAAATTGTTCTGGTGTTAATTCAGATCCAAATACTTTATTAACACCTTTTCTTAATTTATCAGAAACGTTTTCCTTTATCCATTGTTTAATTTTCTTAGTATTACCCTCTACAGTTTTAGCTTCTTGGGCTGCTTCAGAATCATCACTAAATAATCCAAGATCAATATTAGCTTCTTGAGTAGTTCTTTCACCATTAGAAGATCCTAATTGAATAACTTTTTCTATTTCTGGTAAATCTCTATCACTGAGACTTGGTGCACTTTCAACTCTTCCATTTCTATTTGGAACTATTCCAGCCACCATTCCCCAGTTATTAACCATATAACCAGCATATCTAAAAAGACCTTGAAGATAATAGTAGTAATTATGACCATATTGATCTAAACCAATTATAGTATGACCTGTACCTTTCTGATCAAATTCACCTTTATTATGCTCCATTTGATATATACTATAACCCATTGCCTCTTCAGATCTAAGGCTATTAGAAAAATCTGCAGCTTTTCTATTAGATTCTACCGACCATTTATTATTAAATCTACGAGTTTTTGGATTTTTCTGCATAGATGTAGCAACAGATTTTATCAATTCATATGTAGCTGGATCTATATTACTTCCTTTGAATATAGAATGATCTCCAGTATCAAAAGCATTTTCAAAGAATTTGTAAGCTTCAACAAGCATTTTATCTTTATCACTACTATTAGAATCTTTAATAGCTTTTTGAACTTCTTTGTAGAAATCTCCACCTGCTTCGGCTACATATCTTTCTTTATTCTTTTTAAGCTGATTACTAATAGCACTAGCTTTAACAAACTTACCGCTATTATAATCAAATCTCATTGGATCAGTACCACTAAGTACTGAATATATTTGGAGTAATGTAGTTGGTATTACATCGGTTAAAGCTTTCCTAGCAACACCATCCCATTGTACGGCACCTTTTTCATAATTAGAGGCACTAATACTATTTTTTATATCTCTACTAGGAGCAAACATATCTAACAAAGTATCTACAAGCATGTTACCTGTTCTCTTTTTAGATACCTTTGTTAATCCAGCACCTAGTCCGTATTTAATAGATTCATCTAATTGTTTAAGAGCATCACCAAATACTGTAGGTACTAATTTCTTAGCTAATGCTGTAGCTCCCATACCTAATACAGATAAGTTTTTACCACCAGACTTAGCTGTAGGTTTAAGCATATCTACAAACATAGATGTGAGATCTTTGTATTCATTTACAGTTTCTTTAAATGAATCCATTAATTCTGAGAAATTTATTCCCTCATCGTCAGACATCATATCTGCAAGAGATTTTTTAGATTTATATCCTTTACTACCTGCAACAGGAGCAGGTTTAGTATTTGCTTCTATTTGTTTTAAAGTCTGCTCAATATTATTTAATGACTCTCCAGTTTTAGTAAAGAATAATGAGGAGTTCTGCATATGAGCAGTAAGAGGTTCACCTATTTTAGAAAATCCATAAATAGTCTCATTAACACTCATTAAGGCTTTGGTAATCGTACCAAATCCTTCTTTATTGAGATTAAATAATGCTAGGCTATTTTCTCTGGCTGAGCTAGCTATATATGATGCAGATTGAGTTGTTGCTTCTGTCATAGATGCAGATAATCCTCTACCCATTGCATCTACAGCAGATATTATAGCTTTAGAACTTTGTACATTTGCTGCTACTTGAGCCTTAGCTCCAGTATCTTCAGAAGATGATTCGTCATCATCTCCCCAATCGTCATCAAAATCGAAATCAAAGTTAAAATCTTCGCCTAAAAATCCACTAGCAATTTCATCTCCAAGTGCATCACTTCTCTCTTTATTATAAATTTTACCAGTTCTTAAATCATCTATAGTATTTTTCCATATATTTCCAAGTACTTGACCTGATTTATCTTTGATTCCTTTAAAAGAAAAATCTGAGTCGTTAGATGAACTGGTAAAATCTTTTATAGCTTGATAAGCACTAGAAGAAGCTTCTTTAGTTGTAGATGCTAAAGAACTCATTGTTGGAGCATAAGATTTAAATACATCTAAACTTATATAACCAGCAGATTTAGCTAAATTTTTCATGTAAGACGATACTCTTACACCGCTAATTGTCGCCATGAGATAAACCTCCTTTCTCTTTTATTTTAATAAAATTATCAACATTATATAGATGTTTTTTCTTATAAACAGATAAAAGAGATAAGGGAAATTTCCCTTATCTCTCTATTATTTTTAATCATTATCTCTAATAATTACATTATTATATTTAGTTATCATATTGCGTTTAGCAAATCCAACTCTATTTTTTCCAGGTTTATCTGTAACTCCATAACCATATTCATAAGTACCAATAATATCTGTAATATACATATCAGCTTTTTCTTTATGTATAGAAATTCCAGATCCATCAGCATTAGTATTAATATCACCACTAACTATTACTCTATTACCAACATAAATTTCATCAGCAATTAATTTAAGATCAGCAATATTTACCCATCCTACTGAATGACCAGGTACATCTATATATTTTTCAATATTAGTTATTCTTATTCTATGATTTGCTTCATTTATATTATAAATAAAATATATTCCAGATACTTTAAAATCAGATGATTTAGAATATGGAGAACCAAATACAGGAATTTTATTAACTTCAACTTTTTGTCCCCATTTATATCCACTAGGAGAAGTTCCATCTGGATGTACAATTGGTAAAGTCTTTACAGTTAAAGAACTAGATATACCGCTAGCCGGTTGATAATCATCTATAGCCTTATATCTTTGGAAAAAGTTATAATATGAATCTTCTGTTAATTCTTCAAATAATGTAGAATCTTGCCAATTAATTCCATCTAAAGAATATTCACAACCATCAACAGGATTTAATTCAACACTATTAGATTTAACACTCTTAGAAGTTGGAGTTTGTGGAGCTGTTCTTTCCTCATATACATAACAAGTACAATATGCTCTTACATTATTTCCTGCTATTGCTTGTACAGTTATAATAGCTTTACCAATTTTATGAGCTGTTAATTTTCCAAAACCATCAACTGATACTATAGAAGAATCAGAACTACTATAAGCTACATTTTTATCTCCAGTATCTATTGGACCAATTGTATGTATTAAAGTTGCATATTTAGAATTATTATCACTAATATTAAAATGTAAAATTGAAGCATTTAAATAAATATTAGTAGGCGTTTTTCCATCTACTGCAACTACTGTTGTATTAAAGTAAACAGGTTCAGATATTGGTGTTTCTCTCTTATATTCAGTAGCAGTTAATTGAGTAACTATTCCCCAGTTATTTATAGAAGGGTCTAATTGTATAGTATTCCCAGTTAGAGTTGGCAACATGGTTACTTTACCTCTGCTAACTGTACCAAATATTTGGTTTGGGTATTCTTTTTTGACTATAACAAAGCTTTTATTAATTCTAGTTATTATTGGACTTATAGATATTTCTTGTTCTTCATAAATTGCTACTTGACAACTATCTGTTTTTCCTCCATCTACACTAGTAACAGTAAATGTTCCTATTCCTCCTCTTATTGGAGTTAAAACATTATCATCAATAGTAGCTATAGATTCATTACTAAAACTAAATATTAAATCTTTTATAGATGCATTTTCTGGTAATATTTGAACAGAAAATTCATAAGGATCATCACCAACATCTAGTTCTAATTTATTTACATTGAGTTTTACAGAACTTACATGAATAGCATCTTTTGTTGTAACTCTTAATACATCAGATGGTAACGAATCTAAATAATATTCATTACTTGATACTGATTTTTGTCTAACTTCATATGTATGTAAATATTGAAGATTTTCAAATAATGGTGATGATTGCCAAGTTTCGCCATTATCTATAGAATAAACACATCCAGGAACTTCTAACAATTCGATAGAAAATATTCCTATATCTATTGTTTCTGGAAGACCTGGTTTATCTAATTTTTGATAAGCTTTAATATTACAAGAACCAACAACATCTTTTGCATTAGATGCATTAATATAACATGTACCTGGACCATTATAAACTATTTTATTAGTTGATTCATCAAACGTACAGACATCATTATCAGAACTAGTCCAAACAATATCTTTAATTTCAGCATCTTCAGGTTCAAATGTAACTGTAAGTGTCTCTGGTTCAGTTTCACCAATAATATGATCTTGAATAAATTCTGGTGTTACAATAATTTTAGTAGGATAAGTAGCAACTCTAACATTACAAGAAGTTGAAAATTCTAATACTGAAGCAGTAATAACACATTCTCCATTACCTATTCCAGTTACATTACCATTCTCATCTACAGTAGCAATGGATGTATCACTACTTGACCATGTAATAGGCTTTGGAACAGCAGTAACAGGCATAGTATTACCTACTATATGTTCAACATCATCTTTTGCTATTGTAATACTTTCTTTATTTACAATAACTCCAGTAATTTTTGTTACATTTACATTACAACTTGCAGTAAATTCTCCATCTTCTGTTGTTACAGTAATTGTACTATAACCCGTATTTACAGGTGTAACTACACATTTATTATCTGTAGCAGTAATTGTAGCTATTGATGTATTAGATGAATTCCAGGTAACATTTTTATTTGTAGCATCTTCTGGAAGTACTGTAGCTGTAATTGTGAATGTATCATTTATATCTATTTTTTGATATTCAATATCTAAAGTTACTCCTGTAACTGCAGTTGCCATAATTAAAACCTCCTAATTACGATAATTCATCAGGTTCAAAATTATCTATTGTATTTACTTCAGTATCAGCATTAAATTCATCACTTTCCATAATTGGTAACATTCCCTGATCTTCTCTCATTTGCTGAATTTTGATTTTATTTACATTATCATAGTAATTTCCACCAATCTTAGTTACATTTTCAAGACCAGCTTTAATTAAATATCCACCAACAATAAGTCTGAATGTTTCATTAATCTCTGTTGTAAGAGTTTCAAATCCACTTATAGCTCCAGTGTATGCTGAATGTATAAGTAATAATATAGATATTATGCAATATAAAATATAAACTATAAATATTGCTACTATGATTTTTTTAGAAAATTCTTGTACCCATAGAAAATTCTTTTTTGTTTTTTCTAAATCTTTAACATCCTCGTCAAATGATTTAATTTGTTGATTTTTCATATAAAATCACCTCCTTATTTATTATTGCTTTGTTAATCTTTATTAAATTCTTCATCTTTAATTTTTATATATTCTTTTACTAATTTTATATTTTCTTTAGGATAAGATTTATCTACTAATCTTATAGCTTTTTCTAATATATACATAGAAAAATTTTCTCCACAATATCCATTACAAGAATTAATAAAAAATAAACGATTAGTTTTAAATTTATGATAATTAGACAAATTTCTTTCATTTATTAATTTTATATATGATTCTTGAAGATCTTTTACTGCTTGATGAATAACAGCACCTATTAAACCATTATAACCAGATAATTCATTATTATCACTATTAATTTGGTGTCTAATATTTGACAAATTAAAACACCTCCTCCACTTTATTATAATACCAATTAATTAGAAGTGGAGGTGTTATTTTTATGCCTATATATGGAGATAAATTAACCAGTACTCAATATAAATTAGTTAAGAAAATAAGTGTTAATGATTTTAAATCATTATTAAAAACATTTAAGAAAAGTAAATCAACATTTCCTTATAAAAATAATTATTATTTCTTAAAAACTATAGAATTAGATGAAGCTGGAAAGTCTGTAAGATATTATAGTGATAAAGCTCTTATAGATGTAATATTTGATCAGAATTATAGAGAAAACTTAAAAAAGAAATTTCCTTATATTAGTAAATTTTATAATGATCCAAAATATGCTATAGATGATTGTAATTATATGATAATGATGGAATCATTAATAAAAGAATCAAATAGAAATCTTCCAAAATCTTCAAAATATATGTTTGATATTTGTGGAAGTTGGACTAACGGTAAAGTAATAATAATGGAGAAAAAATAAAAGTAGGGACCCAGTAAGGCTGTTAACCTTACTGGGTATACTTTTTGAATCTACTCATCTCTCTCTACAGAGAAATAGTTGTAAAATTCATCAATGGCTGCATTTATCGAATCTTTTGGATAATTATAGTTAAATAAAGTCTCTGAAAGCTGTTTAGCTTCTTTATTAACTACATCATCTGTTATATCATCATATCCACATTGAGTTTCAATTTGATATATAGATTCGTTTAATATATTGTAGATACCTTTACTTTTTATTATCGCCATGAAGTTGCTCCCCCTATTGTAAAATATAACGGTTGTTTAATATCCATAGAAACAAATTTAATATTTTCAGTATTATCAATAATATTTTTCAAAATATTATCTGCAATTACTGTATTCTTCACTGATGTTTCTCCAATTTTTCTACAATATATAGAAATATATATTGTACCAAAATTATCCATATTTTTATCAAATGGATAAAATTGCAATCCGTTTATTTTTCTCTCTTCATTTATTTTTACGATATTTATATTATCATAAAGAGTTATATTAAATTCATATCCATCTTGTTCTATATAATAAGATTCAGAACTTCCCTGGATAGAATTTTCAACATAAGAATTTACATTGCCGATGTCATATTTAATTATTGCTTGACTAATTTCTTCTATTAAATTCTCATGTATTATATTACCTTCAACCTTATCAGTGATATGACATGTATCATAATCTTTATAAACTAAATAACCAGCTCTTATCATTGAATTTCTATATCCATCATCTATAATAAAAGTTGTACTATTATCTTTGCCTACAATTACATTTGTTCTAGGATCTATATGTACATTGTCTATTCTTTTTTCTTCAGCACCATCCATATATATTAGACTCAAATTAGGTGAATCTATATATCGTACTGATTTTTCTCCAGTATTATTATTGTAAAAGTAACAATTATCTTCTTTTGTTTTCAATACCATATTCATTCACCTCCTTTTTATAAATATACTGGTCTGGTACTTATAACAAAATAATTAGGATTTAATTCTGGATATTTATCTTTTAGATAATCCCTAACATTATTTAAAATTTCATATGATTTATCATAGAATATTTTATCAGGTAATTTCTCATTATTATACTTAGAAAAAGCAAAATAAATATTTTTATATTTATCTACATTTTTAAAAGGAAATACTTTAAATTCGAATTCCCTTCTAAATTTATTTATTCTTACCAATTCGTACCCTTTCATTATTCTAAGATTTAATGAAGATCCGTAGATTCTTCTTTTTTCAATATAAGTTGCCATTACATGAGTTTGATCTATAGATGTATTCATTATAGATCCTTTTCTAGTTTCAGTACTTATTGCATCCATTAAAGCATTATAAAATATATTATTCTGCTCTACTCCAGTATTATAGTCCTGTATTCTTTCATCTGGATTATCAGTGAATGTAAAATAACCATAACATGTTAATACTTCTTTTGGATTTTCTAAGCATATAGTATAATACTCATTATTTTCAATATCTATATACTCATAATAATCTGGACTTGGTTGCAATAGATGATTTAGAGATATCATCATTTGATCGTCATGATTCAAATTTAAAACAACACATATTCTGTAGTTTGTAATTCGGTTCCTTTCAAATGATGCTTTGAGTAAATCTAGATTTTTATATAGAATTTGATTCATATATTTATTAGATATAGATATTATATTATTATCTTGATCTAAACCTAAAAATCCATTCTCTTCGCCATCTAAATAAAATTCTTTCTCTTTCATTTTCATTCTCCTTTTCTTTTACATTTAAAAATACATTTAATTTTTCATTTTTTCTTCTTCCTTTCTTAAGATTTAATAATTAGAATTATTATCGTATATATAGTATATTATTGTTTATTGTATTAAAAATCCCTAACATTATATAGGGAGAACACCTATATAATGTCAAATAAAGATGATTATAATCATCTTAATAATATATAAGGAGGAAATAAAATGATTCTTATAGATAAAATGAAGGATTTTAAAATATATAGAACTCCAACATTTCTACCTACAAAGATGGAAAATAAGAAAAAGAAATGTGCTGTTCTTTTATTTACTCCTAATTATGAATCTTCAAAGAAATTAATGACTCATCCATTATTTGTTAATAAGAAACGATATGAATCTTATTGGATGCAAAGAGATGTTTCATATTTAGTTAGTTCTAAAGGAATAATTGATACAGAAGTAGATGAAGAGGAAGTAGAAGAATCTTATCTTGTAGAAATGAGTTCTGCAGAAAGAAATAAACTTCCAGATTCTGCTTTTGGTATACCAGATAAAAGAAAATATCCTTTAGATTCAGAAAAACATGTTAGATCTGCAATAAAATTCTTTAATTATGTAGATAAAGCTGATGAAGAATTATTAGCTAAGAATATAATTAAAGCTATGAATAAATATAATATAACAGATGTAAATGTTGGAGATAATAATAGATTTAGTAAATATTATAAATCTACTAATGAGGGAGTTGGACCAACAGTCGTATGTCTTGAATGTGGATCTTCTAATGTAGAAGTAGATGAAAATTGTTATAAATGTAACGAATGTAATTATACTTGGGATATAGAGGCTAAAGATGAAGATGTAACCACTAATCCTTTTAATCTTACTTGTAAATGTGGATCTTCTAATCTTAGATTACAAGGTAATTCATTTATTTGTAACGAGTGTGGTACAATAGTATCAGAATTAAGAGAAGATTCATTTGCTAAAGTAAATTCTAATTATATTTCAGAAGGATTTACAATTGGTAATAGAATAACTTTCTTAAACGAAGATGCAAAGAATGATAGTCAACTTAGAAGGATATTATATAATTCTAGATTAAGACAAAGAAAAAATATTCTTATTAAATTTGATCAAGTAAAATCAGATTGCCCATTTATTAAATATACATTTCCAGAATTAAAGAAATATCAAATGAGAAATGTATTTGTAGATCTATATTATTATCATGAAATATTTAATACAAATAATGTATGGAAATCTTTTAAAGGATTAAATCTTTATCTTGATTTTGTAGAAAGATTATTTACAAAATCTATTAATCTTAAACCTTTTGGTTATGATAAGGAAACAATATTTATTCCAATTAAAGATTATGATATATTTAGAAATGCATCTGTTTGGAATTTTAAAATTAATATAAATCCTATATCATTAATATATTGGTTTATGTTTAGAAATGAAACCAATAAACTTAGAAAAATATTTGGTAATAGAGATATTATATTCATTGGAGATTCCAAATATTTTAAAATCAATTTCGGTAGAATAGAAGATAAAGATGCTAAAAAGATGGCAATGAAATTCAAACTCTTTATAATTAAAATTTGTAAAGGTGAAGAATTTGATATTGAAGATATAGATACTACAGCTGATACTGATTCTTCTGAAGTTATAGCTGCAAAAATAGTAGATAAAATAGAAACATCTAAAGGTGTTGATCTTACTTCTAAGGTTGCTGTAGCTACACAAGCTGCTAATATTAGAAATTCTACTAAAATTGCTCCAATTATGACAGATAAACAAATGATGAATGTCATAAAGAAAGATAATGAAAAAGTAAATAAAGCTAAAGAAGAAATTGAAAAACAAGAACCAGAACCAACAGTATCTAAACTTACAAAATCGTTACCAGAAAAAGATGCTTCTGTAGACGCAAAAATAAAAACTGATGCAGAATTAGAAAAATTAGCTGATACTATTGTAAAAGCTTCTGGTAATTCTACATCAGAAGAAGATGCTCTTAATTATATGGACAATGATGAAATTAAGAAAATACTCATGGATCTTGATTCTGCAGAAGAAAATGATGGTGTTATTATATCTGATGAAAGAAAAGCTAGAATGACTGAATTAGATAAAAAGCTTATGGATAATACTGTAAAAGGAAAAACAGTAAAAGATATAATAGAATCACAACCACCAGAAATTCCTAGTACTGATATAAAAGTATCTTCTCCAAATGAAGAAGAGTGGAAAAATTTGAAGTATATTAATTTTGATAAAAATTATAATCTTGAGAAAGATGTAATTAATGCTTTTAAACATTTTTCTACTTGTTCTAGACCTTTATCTATAATAAAAATAAGTGCTGAAGATAATTCTACTTCTGAAGATAGAGTAGACTTATATACGGTAGATTATGAAGATTATAGAGGAAAAAGATTTACTGTAAAACTTGATATTCCTATAATGAAAGATAATAGGTTCTTACTTAGAGGAAATAATAAATCTATTCAAAATCAGTTCTTTAATATGCCTATTATTAAAACTGATGAAGATGCTTGTCAGATAGTTACAAATTATAATAAAATGTTTATATATGCTTATGGTAATATAATTGGTAAATCTATGCCTTCTGTAAATAAATTTGTAAAAGCTATGAATAAATATTCTGGTAGAAAAATTAAATTTATTAAGGGAAATAATAGAAAGATATCATCAAAATATAATCTCCCATTAGATTATATAGATTTATCTAATATATTATCAAGAATAGAAACTGAAGATGTTATAATATATCTTAATCAAGATGAAATTAGATCATTATATCAGATAGATGAAACTAAAGGTATTCCTTTTGCTTATGATAAAATTAATAAAATGGTTATATATTTTGATAATAATGATCCTGATAATCTTTCTATTATATCTAGAATATTATATCTTATTCATGATTCAGATTTTCATGATGCTGTAATTAGTAATACTTCTACTTCAGCATGTAAGTATTCAAGATGTAGTCTTATGAATACTAAGATTCCAACAATTGTAGTTTGTGGATATCATGAGGGATTAAGAAAAACTCTTGATAAAGCTAATATACATTACGAATTAAAAGATAAACTTACAAGAGAAGAAAAAATGGATTTTTCTAAAGATTATATTAAATTTGAAGATGGTTATATTTATTACGATCTTACATATGAATCATCATTGCTAATGAATGGTCTTAAAGAATGCCCAACTGATATATTTAAATTAGCTGATATAGATAATAAGAAAATGTATGTAGAATTTTTAGATAACTTTGGTGGTAGAATTAAAGCAGATGGTTTGGATAACTTCTACGATTTATTAGTTGATCCTATCACTAAAGAAACTCTAGAATATTATAAATTTCCTACAGATTATGTTTCTATATTATTATATGCTAATGCTTTATTGGCTGATAATAAATATATTAGACATACAGATACATCTTCAAGAAGAATTAGAAGATATGAATTAGTTGCAGCTTATACATATAATGTATTAGCTTCAGCTTATGGTAAATATGCTAATGAATTAAAGCATAGATCTCAAGCTGCTTTTAAAGTAAATCAAGATGCAGTTATAGTAGCATTACTTACAGATCCTACATCTTCAGATGATTCATGTATAAATGCTTTAAGAGATCTTGAAACTACCAATTCTGTTACTACTAAAGGATTATCTGGTATGAACTCTGATAGAGCTTATTCGTTAGATAAAAGAACTTATGATGAATCTATGCTTAATGTTTTAGGAATGTCTACTGGATTTGCTGGAAATGTTGGAGTTACAAGACAAGCTTCTGTAAATGCTAATATTGAAGGTGAAAGAGGATATGTAAAATCAATTAATGGAGATATATCCAAAATGAATGATGTAAATTCATTAACTGCTACAGAACTATTAACTCCTTTTGGTTCTAATAGAGATGATCCTATGAGAACTGCTATGACCTACGTACAAACTTCTAAACATATGGTAAGAACTATTGATAGTGATCCTTTATTAGTTACTAATGGTGCTGATGAAGCTTTGGCTTATATGAGTTCAGATAGATTTGCATTTAAAGCTAAAAAGAAAGGTACTATATCAGAAGTTACTGATGATTATATTATGATAGATTATGAAGATGGAACAAATGAATTTGTAAATCTTTCTAATTCTATTGAAAAGAATTCAGATGGTGGATATTTTGTACCTCTTAAATTAGATGCTTCTAAGAATTTTAAAGTTGGAGATAAAGTTAAACCAAATGATATTGTAGCATATGATAAATATAGTTTTTCTAATTCAGTTGGTGAATCAGATAATTTAGCATATAATATTGGTAAACTTGCAAAAATTGCTATAGTAAATACAGATGAAGGATTTGAAGATTCTGGTGTTATTACAGAAAAAATGGCAAAGAAATTAGCTACACCAATAAATTATCAATTTACTGCTTTTATAGATGCAGATGCAATGATATATAAATTTGCTAAAGTTGGAGATCATGTACAAGTTGGAGATTCATTAGCAATATGGATGCCACCATTTGATGATGAAGCAGCTGATTTACTGCTAAAAAATCTAAGTTCCGAAGATGTTACAGAACTTGGAAAAAGAACTTTAAATTCAGAAGTTACTGGTACTATAACTTCAGTTAAAATATATAGAACTGTAGAAACATCTGAAATGTCAGATTCTTTACGTAAAATTGTAGAATCATATGAGAAACCATTGATAGCTTTGGAAAAGAAATTAAAAGCTAAAAATATAGATATATCTCAGATTCCTGCACATTATAAATTACCTCCTGTTGGTAAATTAAAAGGTAAAGATAAAGGAGTATTAATAGAATTTTATGTTGAATATCTAGATACTGTTGGTGTTGGAGACAAAGTGGTATACTTCTCAGCAAATAAAGCTGTAGAGAAATCATTAATACCAGAAAATCTTGAACCATATACAGAATTCAGACCTAATGAATCTATTGATGCTTTTGTATCAGAAACTTCTATTGATAAACGTATGGTTACTTCTACATTATTATATGGATCTTTACAAAAACTTATGATTGAATTAGATAGATCTGTAAAAGATATAATGGGAATACCATATGATGATAGTACTGTATAAAAAATAAATAAAATAAGGGTGAACTAATATTAGTTCACCCTTAATATTTTTCTTTTATTAATATATTTATTATCTTTATTCCATACGGCGGTCGTTTGAAATTATAAGAGCCGTCCGGCGTTTGAGGACCTCGCCCACCCCCGCGAGGCACGGGGGTATTACTAAGGAAGTAAAGGTAGAAATTAAAGTTTTAAATTAGCTAGGTTTATAACATATCAAAATCTTAAGATTACCGTAAAATTATTATAAAGATATCATAGATAAAGGAATTTATAATTTCAAACTCATTTATCTATACCCGACCACCGTCCCCCTCTTATCAAAACGTTAATATTGTAATTTTTTACAATATTTTTTCAAAAAATAAACTAGTTAAGTTAATACCTAACTAGTTTATTTTCATTATTATTTATTCAATCCAAGATATAATATCATCTATTTTTGTATCATCTAATGAATCTGTA
>OCTX012260397.1_pt1 | contig 40761 bp, 69 predicted proteins | sample 1539691 | NCBI WGS metagenome assembly OCTX01 (sample SAMN02144231, study PRJEB22623) | gut metagenome | biome: sheep rumen | host: Ovis aries | place: New Zealand
AGGCGAGAGGGGGAACATGTCTTTCTTGTAGCAGATACCGAAGCCGTCAATGTCTTCGTGTTTGAACCAACAGCAGTTGCCGCAGCATCTATCTTCTCTATTTTTCATTGTTTTCTATGTTATAGTTCATTAATATCGCCACCACTGATGCCGCTTTTTCATAGGTAGTCGCACCCTCTATCTCATTCCAATGCCGTGATAGGTAGTCGGCGAGTTTTTGCATGCCGCCCAGTTTGGCAATGGAAACGTTCTCAATGTCGCTTGCCTTATACAACTTGAATATCTCTTGAAGGTACTCGGCGGAAGTCCAAGAGTCAGGTTTCAATGCGCTGCGGTTCTTCGTAACCACGAACACGCCTTCTTGCCACGCAAAATCGTTTCTAAAGAGCATGTCGTGAGGTATGTATTTCTTCCCCACTCTGCGATAGAGCGCATTGTCGTATTTCGGTCGCTCTGGTTCTTTCCATTCTCGATACCTGCCATTAGGCAGACGTTCATAAAGTTTTGGTTTGTCTTTTTCCATTGTTATGGGTATTTAAGTTGTTGTTTGCTCTTTAAATATTACGTTACATTTATCTTTCCTTGTGTACGGAGTGCAGGCGAGGTTATGCTTGTGACAGTCAATCCTCTTCATTCCGTGCTTGCGCATATTGTCTTCGGTAAAGAAGCATCCAGCGCATATAGGCAAGTTGCCTTTCTGCTGGCGTGCTATAAGGATATAACCATTATAGGTTGTCGTCTTGTTGAGCGGTATGTATGTCTTTTTCATTGCTAAAATTGAGTTTAGAACTAATCTGACAAGAGTGCTTGAACCATGAGTTTAAACACCCCCAAATCTAACTTATCAAGTGGCGCACTTGTCGAACTTCTGCTATTGGGAGCATAGTGCCAAACTATCTTTACTGTCCATCTATCAATGAACACTTCCAAGAGATTGCCTTCAATGTATTTAGTAAAGACATCCCTGGGAAACCACGAATCCCTCTCGTACTCGTATTCTTCGGAGAGCAAGTACTTTTGTAATTCTTCTTTTTCCATATATGTTTTGTTTTTATAAAAATCGCGCCGTGAAGAAAGGAATCTAATCGTTTATGAATCTAACTATTATAATACAAGAGAAATCATGCAATATGCTTCACAGCATCGTCTCACGGCGCGATAGGTTATTGTTTTATTTCGTTATTCCATGTTTTAAGGCGTTCTCTCGCGTTTTCTTCCGATAGGCTTGATAATTGCTTAACGAGCCATCGAAAAGCCGTCTGCGCCCCCCCCCTATGAGCCTCGTAGGAGTATAAATTGGCATCATGTAATGCTTGATGTAGTTCTTCGTTCATTATTTTTTCGCTCTGTTTAAAATTAATTCTTATCTTTGCAGTCCTAACAATCATTTTATTATGGACTTCAATATTAACGACATCGAGCCTGTGCAACTTAACGATGCGGGCAACGAATTAGAGAATTACGGCGTTACGTCACTTGCTATCCTCGCCTATGAATGTTGTATGTATCACGGGCTACTAACATTGAGTAACTATTGCCGTTTGGCTTCTATCTACCTTCGCAAAGGAGATACCGAGAACTATAACCGTGTCACACATCGTTATCATCAGATGCTCGGTCGGTGAGTTCTTTTGCAGCGAGTGAAAATTCCTCTATATCGCACAATGTGTCAAGAAACTCTTTTTTTGACCTATACGAGTGTGCCGATATGGTATGTTGCCACCCTTTGCCGTCTTTGATATAGAAAACGGTACTATATATCTCCTGTTCCATAGCGCCGATGTAAGAGGTTGTCTTGCGTAAGATAATCTTTAACTTACCATCGTTGCTATACACCTCGTAGCCGTCTTTCGTTTCTAACGCTTTTGGTTCTGTATTCATAACGTGTCGTGGTAATAGATGTCTTTGCCGTAAATCTTCGCTGCTCGATATTCAAGGTTGCATCCTTTTGATGACTGCCATGCGTGGTCGAGATAGATTGCATCGCAATCAAGCACCGCTTTTATACACTTGCCCATTGCCTCATTTTCTTCCATTCTGCTATCGGGCACAACGTCAAAAGGCGTAATAATCTCCGAGAAGCAATCGAACCGTTTGTCTGCACTTATTATTTCATAAAGCATACCGCACCGAAAACGTGCTGCGATAAATCTATCTCCGCGTTTTTCTTCTTTGCGCCCGTTAATTGGCGTGGATATATAAATCTTCATACGCTGTATTTGTCTTTAATAAAGTGTTCCACTGTAAGGATAAAGTCTTGTAAAGAGCGACAAACTTTATACTCAAAGCCGAGTGTCGTCACACGTTTTTCAAACTCTTTTTGGTATTCGGACTGCTTGCCTTTTGCCGTTTTCATTTCAACGAAAAGCACCGCGTTAGGAGTAATAACTATTAAGTCCGAAACACCTGCCATAGCCCCTTCGCGTTTTAGGTGTGCTGCTTCTATGCGATTGCGGCTACCGCCGTTTGGAATAGAAAAGCAAAGGTAGTTCGGGTATTGCAAACGAAACCATGATACGCACGCCGTTTGGATGCTACTCTCTATGTGTCTCGGCTTGCGCCGTAAACGGCTTTCGTTAGCCTTCTTTACAAACTCATCGTATTTCATTTCTCGATGTCTTTATACTCCACCTTAATAATCTTATTCTCATAGATGCCGTTACCTTTAGACAGAGCGTTATACATTGCTTGCATGCTTATTGCAAGGCGTTCTTGTGCGTCGTCTTTATACATATCGGTAATGGTCTTATACACTTGCTGCTCGCCCGTGCTTTTAAGTGTTAGTAATACTACTTTTTTTATCATTTTACTGTGTGTTTAGAATTTGATATTTCTGCTTCTTCTTGTAGTCTCTGTGCCATTGCAAGATACGCGCCCGATTGTGAGCATAATACTCACGTTGGTACTCGCACCTTGCTTGACGTTGCAACTCATACCTTTTCTTTTCGTAGAGTTTCTTATTATTCTTTCTCTCGGCTTCCGTTAGCATGTATTATCACGTCATTTATTGTGGTTTCTGATATTGCTTTAATGCGCCAGTCATACACCGAAGATAACGCCGTTGCGATGTTACGACACGCTTCCGTAGCATTGTCGCCTTGAACGAGATACAAGATGTTTTGGCTCTTTTCTTTTCCACTTTTCTCATCTATGGTTACGAAAGCGACCTTTGTCTTATACCACTTACCTTCGCTATTGTCCGTAAAAAACACCTCGCTATAAGATGCAGGTGTTAGTGCCTTTATCTCTATCTCTTCGCTAACGTATGCTGACATTTCTTCTACCACTTTTGCTTCCGCTTCGGTAAAAGAAAGAGCATCGAAGACATAAGTCTCGGTTATCTTCTTACTCATGCCGTCCTCCGTTGTCTTATGGTAGCGAATTTTGGCTTCAAACCATGTTGCTGCTATCTGTTTCATTTCTCGTTACTTTTAGAATGGTAAATCACTTGCTTCTTGGCTGTCGTCTGCCGATGTAAAAGGTGATGCCGCATCTTGTGACGGCGTGGTGTTGTTACCGCCCCCGATAGGCTTCATATTGCCGAGGATAGGGGTGCTTTTTATTTCTTCCGCGTGCGCCTCACGATACTCTTTTGAGAAATTCTGCTTGCAATAGTGCGTATCGCCGTACTGCGATGGTGTTTGGTTCTCCCATAGGGTGAGGTCGAGGAACACGCCTTTGGGCTTGCCGTCCTCAGTTCTGCTTACATAGAGTTGATTATCTTCTATGGGGATAATAAGACACTCTTTTACCGCGCCCGTCTTGCCTGTTATCTTGGTAACGCCAGCGGACTTTAACTTTAATAGATTAAGACTTAATTTTTGGTTCATTTTCTTTATAGTTTAGTTATATCAATCTTGTGTACTTCCGTGTATTCAAGCACGCCAGTATAGCCTCTTGAATTTAACTCTTCCATTAACTCCAGTGGGGTAAAGTCGTGCAAGCGAGCCGTTTTCGCTTCTTTAACAAGCACCTCCACATTAGCAACGTCTCTGTTCTTTTTGCGACCTTCCGCGCTTTTCTCCGCTATACACTTGGAACACATCTTTGTCACGCCAAAGGTTAGTTTCCGAAACTTATCTAATGGCAATTCCTTGCCACACCGTTCACATATCTTTGTATTAGTAGCCATATCTTTTGATTTTTTGCCGATTATCTTAGTTCTTTGATTTCTTGTGGCGCAAATCTATCTTCTTCTATATCGTCAAAAGATTTGCTTTCAATGTTGCGTAGTTTTGGAATTGTAGATGATACTCCGCCACCGATTTCTTTAAGACGTATCTCAACTATTGTCCTTTTTAACTCATAGTCTAATACGTTGTTTGCTTGACTTGCTAATTTTGCCTGAGCATTTGCTGTTTGCCAATCAATTTCACCAGAATTTAACCTCTCCATTTGATTAAAAATGAATGCTAATAATGATTTTGTATTAACTGGCGTTCCTAATCTCTTTGTTTCCATATTTTTTCTTTGTTAATTTAATGTAATAACTAATTCTCTTTATCATTTCTATATTTAATGCATCTTCCGAGTAAGCCCTAATACTAGTCGAAAATTTCTTCTTATCATATCTTATTTTCTCTTTATCTAACTCGTTTCTTTTCATTCTTAACCACCGTTCATATACCTCTCCTTTATCATATGTTAGTATAAGACTACTTTTTGTTTTTATAAGAAATGATACTAATTCCTCTGTTCGAAATCCAACAGCATACTCTATGACTGTATCTGAAGAGTTATATAAACGAATGTAAGTATAAGACAAATCACCCGTTTTTAACACTTTACTGTAAACACAATTCATATTAGCAAGGCATACGACTTGCTTTACTTTATCCGCTAACTGAGAGATAAATCTTGTATCTTTTAATTCGTAAGGAATTAAACAAAGTAACTTGAATGCTTCCACGCGATTAATCTTCTTTCTTCTTTGACAAATATTTTTAATGTGCCGATAATGTATCATAAACGTGTTTTAAACGGTTTTCTTTGCACAGGCGTGTAAATGCCCATGCAAAGAAAAATCCCGCGTTAGATTTAGATTAAACCATTGTTCTCCAAGAACGTAACCATTGCCAGGTTTTGCGGCAGAATAAATGTCTGCTCTGCTGATTGTGGCTTATATAACTCTGTTGCCGCGTTATACACGTCCCATGCTGTTACCTTGCCCCTATTGTGCTGTGTTACCAAGAGCGACTCGGTAAACTGACAAATCTGTGCCTGATTGAGTGGATAGATGCCATCCGATGGGCGAGTGCGTATCTCCTTGATGCTCGAATCATTCTTTACACGGATTGCTGTCAGCATACCAATCATGAGGAACAACTGTGCTGGTGACATCGTTACTCGCTTCATGCGCTCTATCTTCTCATCGTCGGCTTCCACAATGTGGCGCAAATCAACTATCCATGACTTAATGGTATCGAGGATGCCTTGCAAGTCACGTCTCTCGCCGTTCTTGCCACCGCCGAGGCCATGCACCGTAAAATCGGAAACGTAATGTTCTTTGTTGAGCATGCACTGGTTGTGGCAGATAATGACCTGTCTGCCGATGCCCACCTGTATGCCCTTTTGCGTATAGGAAACGGCGAGGTTTGTTGTTACCTCGTTAGTATCGAAATCGCGTAGGCGGATATTGGTGAACAAACGCCTAATGATGTGAGCCTCTACCGTGCGCTCGCCGTACTTCTTCTCCAAAGCGGGGAGCAAAGAAACACCGGGTGTCTGCTTATCTCGGTTGTTAGTGGCAAACATATCGTAGATTTCGGGCTCGTAACCCTGTTCCTTGCAAATATCGAGTATTTGCTGAATGAGTTGGAAGTGGTAGATGCCGTGCAACGGCTTGCCTTCCTTGCCGTCGTTCTCGTGTACCGTGCGCTTCAACTGCTCAAAGGTGAGCGACTGTACCTTTGCTTTCTCGAAATCGAAGAAGTGGTTTTGGTCAACTACTTCTACTGCTTCGGTTACTACTGGGGTAAGTTCTACCCGTGACATTGTGTCTAATGAAAGACCATTCATTGCTGATACCTCAGCGAACATTGTGTTCTGTTCCATTGTTGTACTGTTTTTAAGTTAAACTATCTGTTAAAATCTCTTCTTCTGTGTATGTCTCGCAATAACCTGCCAACGCCCAATAACGTGCAACGAGGCGGTTATCTCTATATGCCGTGTACCAACCACGCTTGCGGTTTGGCACTATCTTGCACCCTTGCATTTTATATGCTCTTAAAAAAGCATCCTTTGTCATTGCCTGTACCATTGTCTTGCCCTTTCTATCCAAAGATTAATACTGAGATGTATGTGAGTACCATGAACGCTACGCATATTGCGAAGCCTCCCACAAACTCCTTGCGTTCTTTCTTGTCGGCGAAAATTGCCTTAAATTCGTTTCTCTTTTCCATTGTTGTTTGTTTTAAGTTAAACTAATATTTAATAACTACACTCCAAAATTATTAAGAATATCCGAAAGAACCTAATAAAAAGTAAGAATATCTATTAGAATTAATAATAATTAAGAGAAACTAATAAAAAATTTAAAGTTATTAAGAAAATTCTCGTATATTTAGAAAGAGAGAGACTTTTATTGCCTCTCTCTTTCTTGTCGTTCTACTCGTTAAAGAAGTCGGGTGTGGGCTGCTTGCCCATTGGCTCGGTTTTCTTTTCCGTTTCCTCTTTCTTCGGTGTCGGCTCTGCCGCGGCTTGCGGTGCTTCGGCATTAATATCCAAAGTCTCGGTGTTAGCATTGTTGTCAATCTCTTGCTGTATTGCTTCTTCGCCGCCCTGTGGTGTTGGTGCATCAACGATTACCGCGTCCTCGATTTCCTCTCGCGTTGAGAGACCTACGGAGATTTCGGGGCAATATGTACGCTGAAAGAACGATGCAGCGCGATACCTCAGCATCTGCTCAGGCATTGTCTTCCACTTGCTGCCCGCCTTTTCGTACCACCCTTCTTTCTTTGCTATACCGATAGTAATCCAACTGCCTTTCAGCACCTCGCCAGACTTGTCAATAGCATAAGCACGACAGCCCCAACTATCTTTGCCTTCTTCGCCTTGCCACTCATAACGCAGCGGTGTGGAGAATTTCTTGCTTGTGTTGATGCAAGCAATGAGGAAGATAGAACTGAACGTGGGGTTACCTTTAACGATGTAAAGGTTTTGCATAATCATTAGGGGGCTTGTGTTGATACGCCCTGCGAGTTCTATCGCTATGAGGCAGTTACCAACATTGTTTTGGAACGTCTGCGGCACGATAGTGCTTCCTGCTAACACCTTTGCCATAGTCCAGCAGGTGTTAAAGTTGTCTTGACTTGCGAACACCGCCAACGGCGAGTTCGACTGACTTACTGTCACTTGATTTTCTTTTTCCATAATTCTAAGAAATTAATTGTTAATATTAAGGGTAAGACTCTCGTTCTCTACTACTTTAAGTGATATAATTTGGCTCTTTGACGGGAGTAACGTTATTGCGCTCTCTCGGTTGTCAACGAACAATGGCGCGAAGATTTGGTAGGCTTTTGAAAGGCCATTAATAATATCCACGCCGACGTTGATTTTACTTGCCGTGTTAAGGTTGTCATAATCAACACCGCCGACGAGGCAAGTGCAAATCTCTTTTTCATCGTCGTTGGAAACGTTCTTTTCATAGAATTTCCATTTTACAATCTCAAAGAAGCCATTAACGCTACTTTCGACGGCTTCAATCCTCGCTTTCTTATACTCCTTTATCTGCCACAGGGTGTTGTCACAATCCGCGATTATCTGTGCGAGGTCGGTGGAACGAAGGCTGAGACGTTTACGCTCTTCTTCAATCTTTTTGTTTGTCCGTTCGCCCGACAACTTATTAAGAATCTCGTCACGCTGTGCTTTTAATTGTCGCAACGTCTCTTTCTTTTCCGTTGTGTCCTCGCTGTCCTTTCGTTGCACGGAGTTTCTATGTGCTTCGATGTCCGCCAGCGCCTTTTGGTAAGGCTCATAATGTGATACATCATGTGTTTTAAGTCTCTCCAAAGCAGATACAACCACGTTTAACGCCTCTTGCTTCGTTTTTAACTGGTTCTCATTCCAAGGTCTTGCAACTTGTTCGTATTCATTAATTAAACCTTTTAGAACGGTTATTTGCTCTTTAAGAAGCATTATCTCGTCCTGTAACTTTTGCAATCTCTCAGACTTGTGTCTGTTGTATTCGTTTACGGCGTTCTCTCTTTGCTCACGTTTTGTCTCTTCCGTATAAGGATGATGACAAAGGGGACAAACATCTGTTTGCTGAAAGTTAAATTCCTCTTCGTTAACATCTTTCCATTGTTGTTTTTTGTCGTTAAACTCTTGTTGCAGCGAGTTCATTTTCCTCACTTTGGCATCATGTTGCTTTTCGTGTTCCTCAATTTCTTTTGCTGCTTTGCTACATTCGTATTCAAGGTCTATCCTTTTCTTATTCGTAACGGACACGTCCTTGCTATAATCTTCTTCCCATTGTCTCTTTATGGTACGAGCCGCTTCTTCAAGTTCCGCTAAACGTGTGCGGAACATTTGCTGTGCCGATAGTTCTTCGTTGCTTGCTTGCAACTCTTTTTCTACGTCCTCTATCTTCTCTTCAAGGACTTGCTTCTGCTCCCGTAGTGCTGAGAAATCTTCGTTTACTCGTAAACGGTCTTGGGCGTCCATTGCTTGTGGTATTCCTTTGAGTTCATCATCAGAACGTTTGCGGATAGATTTTGTCTGCTTTTGCAATTCCTCCAATGACTTGCGTTCCTTTACCGCTTGTATGATTGCAGGGTAGGGCTTCATTACCTCTGCTTCATCTATACCGCCCGCGATACTCATCAATATCTTACGTCTCTCGTCCATTTTTAGAGACATAAAAGAATCGATGCTTGAAAGCATGAGCCATTGCTTTAAATCGGCAATTTCTTGTAACTTCGCGTTAAACTCTTTCATCGACAGAGGAACATCATTGATAAATCTCTGCACCTCCGTACCTGAGAATTTCTCATCGGGCGTGCCAAGTGCTTTCCATTTCTCCGTGAGTTTACGTCCTATGGTTACATCGTAGTCGCCGTTTACCGTAAGCACTACCGATACCTCGGTGTCTATCTTATGCACTATCGCGTTGTCTTTGTCGAGCATTTGCACTTGTGCATTTACTCCTGATGTTGTGCCAAAGATGCACCAAAGGTAAGCATCATAGAGTGTTGTCTTTCCTGTTCCGTTGCTACCGCTTACGATAGCATCCTCTCCGCGGAAATCAAAATCAAGGCATCTTATGCTCTTAAAGTTCCGCAGCGTCATTCGTTGTAATTTAATCTCCATTGTTGTCTTTTTTATTAGTTAAACTTAATTGTTTCTCTAACTCACGCCGCCGAAGGTGCTCTTCGTAAGATATGGCGTTCTTCATTGCGAGTTTTTCTTTCTGCTTGTTAACCTCCCCCTCATGCACAAAATATGCTTCGTTGCGCTCATTCATAAAGTCGCGTAAAGCACACATTATAACCAAAGGGTCAACAGCACCGTAGAACTTCCCGTATTTGCCTAACTTAAAATTGCGGAAAAAAAGCATTAGTTCCGTTACCTTTAAGTAGAAATACTCTTGCGCTATGAGTATCGCACATTCTCTTATCTGCTCTTTCGTTAGTTTGTCTTTACACCCGGCAAAGACACTCAACTCGGTTAAATGCGGTATGAGCCACGCCGTAGGTGCGCCGTTACCGAACTCTCTCTTTATTTCAGCCAAAGTCATGTGCTTGCCGAAATAGCAATTATCTTTATCTTCGCAGTAGATTGCTTGTGCCCTTGCGGAATAGTCCGTCATAAACTCACTAAATGCCTTCGCCTGTAAGCCAGTCGGTAAGTGCTTCTTTAAAGGCTTGCTCTCCTGCGTCGATAGCCTCTTGCTGAGTACGTCTGCTATTGTTTCCATTGTTACTATCTATTATTTCATCTTCCCATGCTCGTTGATTCAAGAACGTGCAAGGGTCTTTCCTATATCGTTTGTCGGGATTTGCTTTTTTGTAGAGAGGCACAAAAGCAAAAATCTTCTCTTTATCCTCTTTGGATAGTTTGCTGTATTTCTTCCTTGCGTTATGCACGTCTCTCTTTTTATCGTATAAATCCCAAAAACGTTCAAAAGAGTATGGGTCACTATCAATAATTTCGATTGTCTCACTCGTAAGAGATTTATCTATATTATTTTCTTTACTTTTATTTTCTTTTATTTTATTTATTTTTATTGTATTACATTTGTATTCGGTTTGTAATACATTTGTATCGGGATTGTTATCCTTTTGTAATACATTTGTATTAGCATCGTTATACATTTGTATATCATTTGTATTACATTTGTATTCGGAATTATTAAGTTCTTGTTGTGTTTCTTCATGTGTACTTTTTTCTTCCGATTTTTCTCCCCATCGTTTGCGAACAGCGTTGGCTCTTGATTGCGAAATCGCGTCTCTTTCTTTAAGACGAGTCAAAACCGATTCCGACCAAAACCGATTGCCGTCCGATTTAAAAAGTCGGAAATTGTTTACCAATCGTTTAATCGTATCTTCCTTAACTCGATATTGATAAGCAATGTTTCGTATCATTTTCATGGGCAAGTAGCCCCCTTGCTCGTATAACTGTTCAACGATGTTCCAATAGAGACCGACACCCTCAACGCCGATTTCCACGAAAACGTCTTGTAACTTGGGGTCGTTTCTCGCTCCGTAGTCATGTGGGAAATATAAAGTCTTTTTTGCCATATACCTTATTAATATATATATAACCATTATCTCCCATACTCAGCACCCCAGTAGCGCAGTATCTCACTCCCGAGATAGAACTTCCTGCCGTTGCACTCCCTTATGCCAGGATGCAAGTAGTTAAGTTCCGTGTGCCTGAGTATTGTTCTTGTACTCACACCGAGCAATGTAGCCGTTTCTTTAACACTATACCTGCTCGTTTTATTAACTTTCGGCACTTCGCTTGTCATTGCTTGCCTCCGTTCTCTCTTTATGCCGCCGAAGCGTGTTATACACTGTGGCTTCCGAAAGGAAACCGAAATCAAGCATTGTTCTCCGCACAGCATCAGACTTCTGGATGCCTTGCGCTTGGTAGATTTCCACTTGGTGGACAACCGCCATTTCCTTTTCTTTTCTGTTCCTAAATTGTTCCATTTGCAATTTTTAACTATAAAATCATATAAAAAACAAAATAAATAATTAACTTTGCGCTTAAATTAAGAGCAAGTTTAAAAAACTCATGGCAAATTTAATAAGAATTTCTCAATGTTACTAAGAAAACGAGAATAATTCTAAAAGAAATTATAATTATTTAAAGTTTAAACAGTCATTTTTATGGAATTTAAGGAACGTATCAGCAGGTTTGCTCTTTCACAAGGGCTCTCAATTAAAGGACTGACGGACGTCTTAGGACTTTCGCCCGCCTATTTTTGGAATACGAAGAAACTTTCTCCGTCTGTTGCCATTAAGATGCAGAACATGTACCCTAACCTTAACCTTGATTGGATAAACTATGAACGGGGAAACATGCTCAACGATACGGAGGATGTTATTCCTGTACAGAATATGCTCGTTCCGCTATTGCCGATTGCAGCACTTGGAGGTGGGCTTAACGACTTTGAAGCACAAGTGTCATCATTCGAGTGCGAAAAGATAATCTCTCCTATTCGTGAAGTTTCTATGGCTATAACGGTAACAGGAGATAGTATGTCGCCCGAATATCCAAGTGGCAGTATCGTTTTCGTTAGCAAGATAAATGAAAAAGCATTTGTCGAGTGGGGCAGAACCTATGTTCTTGACACTGTAAATGGAGTAGTAATAAAAAACGTACATCCATCGCAGACGGACAAAGAGAAAGTAATATGTCGTTCAATTAACCCTAACTATGCCGATTTTGAAGTGCCAGTATCAGACATACGGGGGTGGTACATTGTGCGCCTCGAAATGGCAAGAAAATAGCGTTTTCTAATCAGAATATTGCAAATTTCTTTCAGTAGTGTTTCTCTGCGTGCTTGTAAAGTATTAAAACATAACCAGTTAGAACATTTTTATAACATATATGTATAGTATATGGCATACAAAAAGCGGCGGCATAACGCAAGTATCTAAAAGTTAACGTGTGCAGCATTTTTAAGCATATTCTCGATTATGCGACAAGATGTGACAGCGCAAGACAAAGCAAAACAAAATATGTTTTTTTTTGACTAAAAAGTTGCAAATTTCTTTCAGTTTTTCTCCATGGTAAAAATAACTCTACGGCTGGATAAAAGGTATCGGCTAACGAATGGGAACTATCCCGTAAAACTTGTAGTGGCGCGTGCAGGCAAAACACTTTACGTTCCACTCAACATCGACGTATCACAAGAGGACTGGCAAGCCGATGCTAAAGACCCCATTAAAAACAGAAAAGACCGCAAAGCAATGAATACCTACATACATACACGACTATCACAAGCGGAACAGACCTTGCTCGACTTGCAAGCAAAAGGGAAACTACGCGAAATAACAAACAAAAGGCTCATAGAGATACTATCTTCCGATGTATCGCATATTGAGCGCACATCATACCTGTCTTATTACATCGAGGCGTATCTGCCGACAATTAAAAACGAAAACACGGTGGAAATATACCATAACAGTTTAATGGCGTTGCAAAAGTATTGTAATGTAGAGAAATTGCTGCTGTCCGATATGGATAGCGCATGGATAAGCAATTATGTACATTACTTGCAAGAAGATTGCCACTACAAAACAAATACTGTTATCCGCTATGTCGCATCAATAAAGAAACTATATAACATTGCTTATCGTGCAGGGCATGTAATACTACCTTTCCCGTCTGTAAAAATAGAGAAGCCCGTTACAAAAAAACGCTCTCTGTATATTGAACAACTAAGGGCGTTGTATCATGCCGACCTACCGCCTATAAAAAGAAAGTATCGTGACACGTTCTTCCTCATATTCTTTCTACTCGGTATTAACATCGGTGATTTAAGCCGAGTAAAGTCGGTTAAAAACGGCAGAATAGAGTATATCCGAAGCAAGACAAAGAAACACTACGACGTAAAAATAGAACCCGAAGCACAAGAAATCATAGATAAATACAAAGGAAAGGAGCACTTGCTGAGATTTTTTGACGGCAGAGACCGCTTGTATTACCGCTCTTTTGCCATATCAATGAAATTGTCTCTACGAAATACTGCATCAAAACTTGGAATTAACGAGCCGCTTTCATCTTATTGGGCACGTCACTCATGGGCATCAATAGCCATCGAACTCGATGTACCCATAGAAACGGTGTCTCATGCACTCGGGCACTCAATAGGCAACCCAACTACAGACATCTACGTTAGGTTTAACCAAAAAAAGATTGATGAAGCAAACAGAAAGGTTATAGACTATTTGTTGCACGAAAAGTGCTAAAATAATCTAAAAATATATTAGTTTTTATTATTATTATTTAGTTTTGATTATCTTTGCAGAAAAATCAAAACTAACGTATGGGTCGTTCTTGGGAGGAATTTAGGATGGCCGACATCATAATAGAGGCTATCTGCAAAGTGGGAAACATATCCTACTATAACTTTATTACTGCCCCAAAGAACGTTACCTTGAACACCCTGCGTGGTATCTGCTGCGTTATGGCGTGGGAGTATAAAGTACATGCACGACGGATGGCACGACTCATGCGGCGTACTCGTGGCAACATTCTCAATCAACAACGCACTTACAGGAACTTGCTTGTCTCAAAAGACAAAATGACTGTGGAGTTATACAACATGGTGAGAGCGGAGATAGAGGAAATGCTGCACAAGGAAAAGGAACAATAAAAACTATATATTATGGAGAGATATAACGAATTGGATAGTATTATCCCCGATACCCTGTTTCCTTCGGACAATGATGCCGAGATACCCTCCCTGCGGCTCGACATGCAAGCAAAAGAAATTTCTCTGCCTTTCCTTTGCTGGGGAGAGCAGAAACGTACAACTAACTTGCTCGGCATGGGAACGATGCACTTCTATACCGATGACTACCGCTTTCGTGCGATATACGAACACCCTGAGCAGATACTTAAATCTAATCCAAGAAACATCGTAGAGCCGAATTTCTCCGTCTTTGATGATATGCCTATTGCTTTCGGTATGCAAGGCATCTATAAAAAGCGGTGGATTGCCCGTGCTATGCAAGAACGTGGCATTCGTGTCTTTGTTGACCTTAACACAAGTCAAAAATACTATAAACTGAACATGCTCGGAGTACCCATAGGGTGGAGTTCTTTTGCTACACGCGGATATAGCGAGCGTTTAGAGAACCTTGAATTTGAGTACGAGATAGCACGCAACTGGGCACATGGTAATCGGTTGTTGTTCGTAATCTACGGTGGCGGCACACCCTGTCGGCGGTTTGCACAGGAACATGAATGTATCTATGTAAGCCCTGCCGTAACAACAAAGAAGAAGATTGAGGCAATAAAAAAGATACACGAAGGCATCGCGTTCTTTAACGAAGAGTTCTCCATTAAAGGGCTGGAAAACATGACACATTTCGACAAGCAACTTGAAGATTTCCGCAAGACTTTGCAACTGGAGGATAAACCTAAGAATCCCGAAGATTAACTTTAAAGGCTTTTAAAATCATTAGGATAACTCTTAAAAATTATAAAAATCATAGTAAATATTCTTATATTATTAGGAATATTCGGAAATACTTAATAAATTTGGAGTGATTTAATTAATATAAGTTTAACATTAAAAATTACAACAATGAAAGCAACAGAGTTAAGAACAGAGATTAAGGAGTACATCCTGGGCGAGTTACAAACAAGCCTAATGAGAATGGGAATCAATGCTCAGTTAAGTCTCAAAGTAGAGAAGGACTACCGCAAGGAAGATTACCTCACAGTAGTTTCAGAGCCGTTCCAAACAACACCAGTAGTATTCAAGAAGTTGTGGATAAGTGGAACGTTTGGGTGTTGTGAGAGTGAAGAGAACAAGGACAGGGTTCTCATCTCAGTAAACCTGGATTACAATTGGGAGGCGTTCTCACGCGGAACTAATGGCACAGACCTCGGCACGATATGGTTCTCGATGAGTAAAGAGTTGCCTGAGGAGATAGGCAAAGACGAAGCGTGCTACTACATCAGAAAGAGACACGGACTCGAACTTTAATTAGTTTACACAGAGAGGCGGGCAACCGCCTCTCTATTCATTATAACGCAGTATATTTGCAAAAAACAAAGAACACAGGATTATGGCAAAAAGAACAGGAGGCACTCGTGCCACAGGAAGCAGCAGCGCAAGTGCAAGCAGAACAGTAGCAGCACCGACGGAACGAGATATTCTTGAAAGTTTGGTAACACGCAAATATGAAGAAGGCTTGCTCTCGATAGACCCTGACGACGCCCTTTATACAACGGTAGGTGAATGGTCGAGCAGAAGTCTTGGACGTGTTATTGAGAACGCAACGGATTATGATGTAATGAACTCTGAGAAATTCCCGACATTTACTCGTCTAACGGTTCTTAATCGTAACACAGACCCGAGTGATTTCGAGAATGGTGATAACGGCTGGCGAATAGTAGAGATAGCCTCTAATTCTAATATTGCAAAAGCAATACTGGCATTAGATACCCAAAATTTAAAGCGCACAACAAACGGTAACCCCAGCCTTAGGATTAAGTAAAAATTTAAGAAACTAATTTATCTAAATTATGGCAAAGAGAGGTGGCGGTACAAGAGCCGCAAGTAGTAGTTCGGCATCGGCAAGTAGAGTGAGCGGTGCAACCCTGACAGGCTCGGGGTGGTCTTCTGCTGTTCATAGCGCACAAAGCAAACTTAATGACTATTTGTTGAACGGCACAGCACCAAGAGCAAACCAGATGTATGGCCTGCCCGTTGGCAACGGTATTAACGTGGAGGTTAGAAACCATAAGTCCGACACATCGGATTCGATAAACGACAACTACGTTACATTGCAAATCGTACAGGACGGGAATGTTATCGCAAGCGAGCAACGTCACTATGGTGTTAGCCCTCTTGACTGGGTGAAGCCCACAACGGCAACAGACACGATGAGAACGTTCTATCGGAGAAATAGCCACCTTTTCGATGAGATAAGGTATAGATATTAATTTAGTAGTTACATTCTAAAACTAAGGGCGGCTTCAAGGTCGCCCTTTACTTGTTTACACACAACTGCATAAAAACCGCTATAAAAGCCTATAATCACGTATCTTTGCGTAAAAATCAATAAAACAGTATAATTATATGGAAGAAGAAAAAAAACTTGATTACACCCATGTATTGCCGTCAGAGGTGATAGAAATGAATGACGGTCAGTTAGAGGGGCTGCCAAAGAACCCACGCTACATCAAAGATGAAAGGTTCGCCAAACTTAAACTCTCGTTGGAACAGTCACCAGAGTTCCTTGAAGCCAACCCCTTGAAAGTCTATCCCCTTGATAACGGACACTATATTATAGTTGGCGGCAATATGAGATTTCTTGCGGGCAAAGAGGTCGGTATTAAGGAATTTCCTTGTTATATCTTCAAGAAAGAAACACCCGTTGAGAAACTGAAAGAGTTCCTTATCAAAGATAATATTGCTTTCGGTAATACCGATTGGGATGCCCTTGCCAATGATGGATGGGATGTCGGAGACCTTGAAGATTGGGGTATGGACGTGTCGTTCCTTGGTGGTGATGACACAACCGATATAGATGACCTATTTGAGGAAAGTCCTGTTGCAGAAAAAGAGAAGATAACAAAACTGACCGTTTCAATTCCTGAGGCACTCTTGGAGCAGGTCGGGGAGATAACCGACAAAGTTAAAGAGGTGGTTTCAGAGTATGAAGGTGTCGAGGTAAAGTGATAAGTTATGAGAATTTTCCTTGCTGGTGTTTCAACCTCCAATCTCTCCCCCATGTGGAAATACTACACCGATGCACTGAACAACGGCGAAGATGAACGTACATCATTTCACAAAGCACTTTGCCGTTTCATGCGGACGGAACAACCGCCCGTGTGTCCTCGGTGGGAGGAGTTGAACATTCTGGAAAGTTATTTCTATGCAAGGAAGAACGAAAAACTCGGAACTTTGATACCACGCTCGAAGCATTTTCTCCTTGATAGTGGTGCATTTTCTTTCATGCAAGGAACAGGGGGGCGTTGCGATTGGGATAGATACGCTAACGAGTATTGCGACTATATTAACAAATACGCGATAGATGACTTTTTTGAACTTGATATTGATAATATCGTGGGGCTGCGAGAAGTCGAGCGCCTGCGTACTTTAATCGAGCGTAGAACGAGTAAAAAGGTCATTCCTGTTTGGCACGTTGAACGTGGGAAGCAATATTTCCTCGACATGGTGCAAGAGTACCCCTACGTTGCGCTTGGCTCAATCGCGAAAGTAGTACCGGGGAAACAAAAGATAACCCCAAAGTATTTTCCGTGGTTTATACAAGTGGCAAAAGAAAAAGGTTCAAAAGTTCACGCACTCGGTTACACCCCGAAGAATATGCACGGAATGCCTTTTTTTTCGGTGGACTCTACAAACTGGATATATGGCAACATGACAGGAAGTGTGAGCCGTTTCGACCACAATAAAGGTGTTATGACAAGTACTTCTCGTGCAGGTTTTCGCCTACGTAACCGTGAAGCCTGTGTCTATAACTACAACGAATGGGTAAAGTATATGAACTATGCCGAACGATATTTATAGGAGGAACGCGGAATGAAAATACACTTAGCAGGTATCGGCGGGGTTAAGAAGCAACTACTTTCGGGTGAGTTGAACGTGGAGAGCATCTTTGCGCTTGAAAGTTTTTACTCGTTGCAAGAGTGGCAAAAACCGTTACTGAACCGCTTTGCATCATTTCTCCTTGATAGCGGTGCGTTTACATTCATGCAAGCAGCAGCTAAGCACGGTGATGTCGATTGGCTCAGTTATGCCGATAGTTATGCAGATTTTGTCCGCGAGTACGGAATCAAGCAATACTTCGAACTTGATATAGATTCGCTAAAAGGGTTAAAATATGCCGAAATGCTGCGTAACCGAATAGAGGCACGCGTCGGCTGGCAGTCCATTCCCGTCTGGCATACGGAGAGAGGGAAGGACTACTACCTCGGAATGGTTCGAGACTATAAGTATGTAGCACTCGGCTCGATTGCAAAAGTTCTGCCGCCTAAGATAGCCATCAAGGAAAAGTATTTCCCGTGGTTCATTAACGAAGCACATAAGGCGGGATGCCGACTGCACGCACTCGGTTATACGAATCTTACGGGGTTAAAGACATACCATTTTGATAGTGTGGATTCTACCACATGGACTGTAGGAAGCCGTTACGGTCAGGCGATGGTATATGAAAAAGGAACTATAAAGAAAGTAGCATCAGTTGTCGGCGGTGTGAAGGTGAGAAACATCAAAGATACTCAGAATATTAATTATCATAATTTCTGCGAGTGGTTGAAATATCAACGCTATGCAGACCGAAACTTATAAAACACTTTTAGTATGAAAACAATCAATGTTGAAAATCCGCTCAAACACACACGGATTATCCGTTTTGAAAGAATTAAACCTTTCAAGAACATTTGCAAGGTAACGGGCGTGGAGGAGAAATGCAACGTCGTTGTGGAGTATATTCCCAATGACAAAGTTATTGATATTGTGGATTACCGTAAGTTCTTCGAGAGAGGTTTTAATGAACTTATCGAAGATATTGCTTCGATAGTTTACGATGAAATACAGGCGAGTGCGAAACCGCGCTACTTGAAGGTTACCGTGCTACTTGAAGGCAACGAACACCTTACAGACTGGAGTTGTACAATCGAAAGTGAATGAATAAGTATGAAAGACGCTATTATTATTGTTTCGGGCGGCATGGACTCAATAACGATGCTGCACGAGTTTGAAAAAGAAATCGCATTGGCTGTCACCTTTGACTATGGTAGCAATCATGCGAAGAAAGAAATTGAGTTTGCGAAGTTGCATTGCAAGGAACTCGGTATCGAGCATATTATCATCCCTCTCTCTTTTATGCACGATTACTTTAAATCATCGTTGCTTGAAGGCGCACAGGCTATCCCCGAGGGGCATTATGCCGATGAGAACATGAAATCGACGGTCGTTCCTTTCCGTAACGGTATTATGTTGGCTGTTGCTTGCGGATTGGCAGAATCGAGAGGATTGCACTCGGTAATGATTGCTAATCACGGTGGCGACCATGCTATCTATCCAGATTGCCGCGGTACGTTCATCAGCGCCATGTCCGAGGCAATGGCTTACGGTACGTATGAACACGTGAAGATTAATGCCCCTTATACAGGTATAACAAAGGCTGATATTGCACGCAAAGGTGCAGCCATCGGTGTTGACTACTCCAAAACGTGGAGTTGCTACAAAGGCGGTGATAAGCATTGTGGAAAGTGCGGTACGTGCGTAGAGCGGAAAGAAGCGTTTGAGTTGGCAGGTATAAAAGACCCGACGGAATACGAAAAGTAAGAGATTATGGCGAAACCAGGTGGTGGCACACGGAACTATAAGCCGGGTTCAAAGACTTGGCAAAAAAGGAAAGCGGAATATGATACGTTAGTCGCAACAGGTAGTTATCGTGACACGATGTTTCATAAGAGCGGTGGGTACTACCTTATTCATAACGAACATAAAGATGTGGATAGTCCCAAGACAAAAGAACAGTTCGCGGCACAAACCCTTGCTGCAAAAGGCTATCGCGCTTATCTAATGCCCGACGGCTCTTATATAGATGGTTTTAAAAAGAATGACGGATTTGTGGAGCGCACCCCGATGGATATAAAGACTATCAACAGTGCGGGGAACTGGACTATCCATTCAGCACTGAGAGAGGCTTCCAAACAACAGGCGGGTATCGCAATACTGGTTCAGAATACCACCGCAATGACAGAGGATTATGTAACGGCGCAGATTAACAGTTTTCGCAATAGTGCCGACGGAAAGAACAATACAACTCTAAAAGCGGTTTGGGTTATAAGTATGGACGGAAAAAGAATACATCGAAGACCGATATAAAAAACGCAAGCATGGCATACCACCTTGCACGGAGTGCCAAACGTAAAGAAGAACACCCCGTATGCGGAGCCGCCCCTCTTGACACTCAATTTTAGGGCAAAATTAATAAGAAAGATTCATTTAACAAAATAAATTAAAAAGAATTATGATTTACAGCGTAGCAAAAGAAATGGAAGTAGCAGGGTGTCACCACCTAAAACTATCCTATGAAAGTAAGTGCGAGAACTTGCACGGACACAACTGGAAGATAACCGTTTTCCTCGCTGACAATGAAGTAAACGAGGACGGCATGGTTATGGACTTTAAGCACATTAAAGAAAAGGTTCACGGCTATCTCGACCACGGTAACTTCAACGACTTGTTGCCGTTTAACCCAACGGCGGAGAATATCGCGGCGTGGATTGTAGCGCAGTTCCCCAAGTGCTATAAGTGCATCGTCGTGGAGAGCGAAAAGAACGTGGCACAGGCTTATGATGACAACTTCCCTATTGATGCTAAATACTTGAAGCAATGACGGACACGATGAAATATAGAGTTAATGAGATATTCTACTCCTTGCAAGGCGAGGGCAGATGGGCAGGACGCGCCGCTGTATTCGTGCGCTTCTCGGGCTGCAACTTAAAGTGCCCGTTCTGCGATACAGACTTTAAGGCGTACCGAGAAATGACGTGGAATGAGATTATTAACGCCATAAAGAGCCTCTCAGCGGATTGCCGTTTTGTGGTCTTTACAGGCGGTGAGCCTACATTGCAACTAACGCCGTTCTTGGTGGACAGTCTGCACACGGAGGGATATGAGGTCGCAATAGAGACAAACGGCACACAAATCGTTCCGTTTAACGTGGATTGGATAACTGTTTCCCCCAAAGATACCTTCGTAGGAAAAGTGGGAAAGCCTGTTATACTTCGCGCTCACGAAATAAAGATAGTATTCGATGGGGAGAACGAGATACAGGACTACGGCATTGAGGCAAAGCACTATTACTTGCAGCCTTGTGACACGGGCAACCCCGAAAAGAACCGTGACATCATTCGTCAATGTGTAGAATACATCAAGGCGCACCCCAAGTGGCAACTATCATTGCAGACACAAAAGATTATCTCCGTGCGCTAATTCTTAATAATTTAACAGGATAACAACAGATGAAAGAGAAAACGCAAAAAGACATCACAATAGAGAAACTGATACGTCAGATTCTTATCGAAATCGGAGAAGACCCCGATAGGGAAGGACTTGTAGGCACTCCTGACCGAGTGCGACGTATGTTCCAAGAAGTGTTCCGAGGGTATGACCCCTTGCAAAAACCAAAGATTACCGTCTTTGATAACGGGAAGGACGGCATCGTGTACGACAACATGGTAGTGGATAGCGGCGACTTCGTTAGCAAGTGCGAGCATCACATGGTGTTCTTTTGGGGAAAGTATTGGTTCGCTTACATTCCTAACCCTAAAGGCAAGATACTCGGGTTGTCTAAAATCGCAAGGGTAGTGGACTATTGCTCGGCAAGATTGCAACTGCAAGAGCGACTTGTTCACGACATCGTGGAAATGCTCAAAGAAGCACTCGGCAGAGAATATCCACCGCTGGGCATAGCACTTGTAATGAAAGCACACCACGGGTGCAAAGAGTTCCGAGGAATAAAAAAGAAAGGACTTATGACGGCTTCATACCTTGAAGGGGCTTTCCGTGAAGATGCCGACGTACGTGCCGAGTTTATGCAACTGGTAAATAGTTCCAACTATGAATAGTTAATATTATGTTTAATCTTTAAAACTAAAAAACAATGAACAGTAAAGAGAAAGAATTGCTCCGTAAGTGTTTCGAGAACGGAGAGAAGAAGGTGTTTGACGACAACAAAACCGCAGCAGAAGTGGCTAAGATTCTCAAAGAGAATGATATTGCGTTCACTCTCGGCAGTTTTGAACATGAAGTAAACGGAAAGAGTGTGTACAATCACGGCATTATTGTCGAAGATATGAACAAACTCAACACCTTACTTGCCGAGTAACAAGAAGTGTAAATCTGTGTAGAACATATAGTATATGGAAAAACGTAAAAGGGCTATACGCATCAAAACACAGATAGAGCAGATGACAGGAAAGAAGATTACGGATATGCTGCCAGCAAAAGACAAAGTGGCTATCATGGAGTATCTTCTTCAATGTCCTACACAGGAAATGGTGGGGTACAACGATAACAAGTACCCTACCTTCCTCGTGGAGTGTGTGTTAATGCTTATCAACAATAAGATTGATACCTATTTCTCTGTTCTTGAACTCTGCCGTAAGATGATGCGTGAAGACGCAAAATACGCGGAATAAGACAATTATAGCGAATTATAAGGAAAAATAGCGTTAAATGTGAAAATATTGTGAGAAACTATGGCATTAAGCAAAGACCCAGAGAAGCGCAAGAGACAACTCTCAAACCTCAAATCAACCGTTAAAGGGCAGGTGCTAAACCCCAAAGGCAGACCGCGTACTACTATCTCGCAGATGGTAAAAGAAGCGGAGGCGCAAGGACTAACAATGCCCTCGCCTTATGAGATAAGTAAGATATACTTTTATACGGCTGCACGGACAGAGGGCGAGTTAAAAGAAATGATGGCTAACAAAGACCTCCCGATGATGACACGTATCATAGCAAAGGGCGTTCTTGATAAGAAAGGACTCGATGTATTGGAACGTATCGTGGATAGGGCATACGGCAAAGAACAGCGCATAGACATTACCACTAATGGTAAAGACTTGAAGCCTGAGCCGCTTGTCGTGCAGTTTGTTGCCACCAAAGAGCAACTTGAACAGATTAGTAGTGAAGTACCTGACAAGAAACAAAGAGAAGAACAGTAAGTAGTGCCCAAGGTTTTTGTTACTAAGAACTACATGAAAGTGGAAACAGCCTTCCAAAAAGGTTATTCCACTGTATCGGAACAAGGCTCGTCACGTTCAAGCAAAACGTGGTCTAATATCCAATGGCTTGTGATGCGTGCCTTTAACGTTCCTGGCACTACTATATCCATAGTGCGCAAGACGTTTCCCGCTTTGCGCCGTTCCGTGTATCGTGATTTCGTGCAGATTATGCAAGATTTCGGGTTGTGGAACGACCGCGAAATGAATAAGTCAGAGTTTGTGTACCATTTCGGCAACGGCTCATGGATAGAGTTCTTTTCTTGCGAGAACGAACAAAAACTACGTGGTAGCAAACGTCAAATACTTTTCGTTAACGAGGCAAACGAGATAAGTTTCTTGGAGTGGCAACAGTTACAGATGCGTACCACCGTGTTCTCTATCCTCGACTATAACCCGTCTTTCTCCGAAGAACATTGGATAAATCAGGTAAACGAAGAAGATAGGACGTTCTATTTTATATCGACGTACAAAGATAACCCTTTTCTTGAACAAAAGGTTATAGATGAAATAGAGTCGTTGCAATGGAAAAATAAGTCGTTATGGCAGGTCTATGGTCTCGGGCAGCGTGCTATCGTGGAAGGGCTTATCTTTCCTCATGTTGAAATCGTGGATAGCATACCGAGACAAGCGGAGAAGCACCGTTATGTGGGTATGGACTTAGGTTATTCCTCCGACCCTACGGCAATCGTGGAGGTGTCGTTCTGGCACAAGCGAATGTATATCCACGAACTATGCTACCGCACTCACATGCTAACATCGGATATAATTAAGGAATTAAAGGCTATTGAGTGGCAACCCGAAATAATCTCCGAGAGTGCCGACCCTCGTATGATTGATGAAATCTATAACGCGGGGTTAGACATCCACCCTGTGCATAAGTACGGCGGTTCAATCAATGCAGGTCTAACCAAGATGCAAGAGTATGAGATTTGTGTCACTCGCACATCGACAAACGTCATAAAAGAGTTTCGCAACTACACCTACCGACAGGACAAAGAGGGCAAGTGGTTAAATGAGCCGATTGATGCCTTTAACCACTGCTTTGTGGGCGATACTCTTGTATCAACTACCAAAGGGAATTTAAGAATAGATAGTATCAAAGTCGGGGATATGGTAAGGACTTCCCGAGGAAATCATAAAGTTAGTAAAATATTTGACAATGGAACCCAAAAAGTCTTGCGAGTTCGATTCTTTTTTATTAATTTTACCCTTGAAATAGAGGCAACGCCTAATCATTTATTTAAAACAAAAGAAGGATGGAAGAAATTAGAAGAATTAAAAGCGAACGATGTACTTTACCTGAGTCTATCTTCTTTAATGGGCGGAGATACAGGCGAACTTGCGAAATGTGCGGAAAAGAGTTCGTCGTCAATAAGTACAGCAGAACAAAATTCTGTAGTAGAAGCAGTGGTATGCGATATAGTTGTGCTCAACGAAAGCCACAAACAAGTATATGATTTAGAAGTAGAAGAAGCGCACGAATTTTTCGCCAACGGTATATTGGTGCATAATTGCATCGATGCGACACGTTATGTAGTTCTTGAAAAAGTTCTTGGTGCTAACGGTAGCGGTTATTCAGCATCGGAAATACTCGGTTTTCTTGGGTAATTCCTTAAAAATTATTAATTATTAAAGAAATAATCTGTAATTATTAGGATATTTCAGATAATCTTAATAAATTTGGAGTGATAATTTTAATTACAAACTAAAAATAGGAGATACAACAATGACAAAGCAACAAAAAATTGAAGCACAGGAAGAAAAACAACTTTTACTCCAAGACCTTTGTGCAAGGTTGCCTTATGGAATTAAATGTACCACCAAATCTTTGTGGAATGGTATTTATACTATCGTAGGTTACAAAGATAACAAGTTTTTCCTTGATTGTCCCATCTATGACGAAAGTGATGATGGGTGGATGATTGAATCTATCGTTCCTTATCTTCGTCCAATGTCTTCAATGACTGAGGAAGAGAAAGAAACATATCATAATCTTTGTTACGAAGAAGAAAGAGAGGAACTTGAGTTTGGAGAATGGGCGGCAAGAATTCATTATCATGATACAATAGATTCTATTGATTATCTTAATTCAATCCATATTGATTATCGTGACCTGATTCCAAAAGGTCTTGCTATTGAAGCGCCTAAAGAAATGTATAATATAAAAGAATAACAATGATAATACCAATTAATACCCCAATGATGCGATACCAAGGGCTTAAGGAGAAGCACCCCGATGCTATTTTCTTAGTACAGGTTGGCGAGACGTATCAATGCTACAACGAAGATGCCGAGAATGTATCAAAGGCGACAGGTGTTGCCCTTACTTTTAATAACGACCAAGCAGAAGCAAGTTTCCCTCAGCGTGCGCTTGACATCTATCTCCCGAAATTAGTAAGAGCAGGCTACAGGATTGCAATCATGGAAGATATTTACTAAAACAAATAGAGCAATGACAACGAAAGATACTAAAATCGAAGACGTCCCAATGTATGAGGTGATTAATAGCAATATCTCTCTTACAGAGGTACGAAACATTTTGGAGTCGTACTTGTATGACAAGAATGATAACTGTGTCGGGCGGTTGTGCGATTTTTATCTTAAGTATGATGTAAACGGCAATCGAATGTTAGGTGTAAACTCGGTGTAAGCAAATGAAAGAAGAACTTTTTAAAGCCTATAAGAGAGGTTACGACGACGGTCAAAAAGACCTGTGCGCAACCCTTATAGACGTGATTAAGCGGCATAAGAACGACGACCTTTCGCAAGTAATAGAGGGCGTTGTTAGTTTTTTAAACAATAATAAGTAAGAACTATGAAAGAAAAGAACATTGACGCTATCCTTAACAAGGAGTTATTGGATAAGATTATTGAGCAGACTAACGAGATGTTAAAAGACTATGTGAAACTACCACGGGTAATAATTGTGTCGATTGCGATTCTTGCTATTTCCGTCTTTCTCGGCAAGCCTGTAAAATTAGAGAATTAGAGCCATGCGTACACAACTACTAACACATAACAAAACGGCGTATCACAAGGTAATAAAAGCCTTAGAAACGGCGAACCGTACTTGTGTAGTACATCCTACGGGGACAGGGAAATCGTACCTTATAGCCGCCGTATCGGAAAGTTACAAGAAAGTGTTGATACTCGCCCCGAATATCTTTGTCCTCAACCAAGTGCGTAATGTGCTTCGATGGCGTAAGCAAGGCGTGGAGTATATGACCTACGCCCGATTAATGATGGAGGACGATATGCCAACAGGCTACGACCTTATCTGCCTTGATGAGTTCCATAGGGCGGGGGCAACGGAGTGGGGTGATGCTGTGCTATATCTTCTTAGGCTTAACCCACAAGCAAAGGTGTTTGGAACAACGGCAACGCCTATAAGAGATTGCGACAATAACCGCAACATGGCAGAAGAACTCTTTAAGAGGAATGTGGCATCGGTGATGTCTATTGCCGAAGCATGGAACCGGAATATCCTCCCCGTTCCCACTTACGTTACTGGGATATTCGATTTTTCGCATATCTTCTTAGATGTTAGAGAGAAGATAAAAGGCTCTAACTACATTACTCGCACAGAGAAAAGGCAACGTCTAACACGATTGAATAACTTACGATTGGACTGGGAACGGAGTAACGGAATGCCGCAAATACTCCGCAAATACCTTAATAACGAGTGCCGACGTATCATTGTCTTTTGTGCTAACATTGAACAGTTGCAGCAAATGAAAGATACCGTTTGCGAATGGTTTAAGAAAGCGGAGTTAGTGGTTGGTGACGTGTGTGTATTGCATAACGACCTGTCGGACAAACAACAGCGGCAGATGATGGAGGCGTTTGAGAAAGATGATGATAACGGCATAAAACTTATGTTCTCCGTTAATATGCTGAACGAGGGCGTGCATATCCCTCGCGTTAATGCCGTGTTGATGTTGCGCACCACATCATCAAGGATAATCTACACGCAACAACTCGGGCGATGCCTTACGGCAGCAAATACGGATAAGCCTATTGTGTTCGATATGGTGGATAATATGTCGCAGACAAACATCATACATACTATCCGCGATGAGTTTAACCGTCTTGAATTGGAACGCAAGGACGGCGTGAGTGAGCCAAGAGAATTTGTTATCCATGACCGCTGCAAGAGTTATCGAGAAATGGTAATAGGACTAACGGAAGGCATTACCAACAACTGGGAAACGGATGAACAAGTAGTGGCGAGGGTGTTGGCGTTTATCGAGAAGCACGGCAGGTTGCCGAGGCATGACAAATCAATAGAGGAAAAGCGCCTTTATGATAAGATGATGAGTCGCCGTAGTGTTATGGAAGCAAATGAACGTATCGCGCCGTTGCTCGACCTATGTGTTACGCACCGCGATAGAAGCCTAACTATTATCCGTGAGTTTATTGCCGAGAATGGGAGGTTACCGAGAATAGGCGAGTGGCCGTACTACGGCAAGTGGTGCTCGCTAAAAACGCACAAAGAAAATCCAGAGGTGCTGGCTATCATACGCGACTACACAGCACGTCACATGACAGACTTTGAAGCAACGACGTGGGCGGAGAAAATTATTGACTTTATTAAGGAGTATAAAAGGCTTCCCAACAATAACCACAAAGAAGAATCGGAGATAACGAATAAGTTTTACTTGCTAAAAAAGAACTACCTAACACGTCCCAAAGTAGCGGAAATGATTGCTCTGGCTTCACAGTACAGTATACAAGGTGACGATGAGATAGCGCAAGAGGTGATACGTTTTGAAAAGGAGAACGGTAGGATGCCAAAGAGCGCATCAGAAAACCACCTTTACAATAAGTTCTTACGCCGTAGAAGCCGATTAATGGAAACAAACCCCGACATCGAAGCATTGTGTCGTAAGTATTACCACTTAGGGGAAACGGCAAAAGAGCGTTTAGAGCGGTTAAAGGCATATTGCAAAGAGCATGGGCATTTGCCGAGAAGGAGAGAAGAACCTGAGTTATACAAGTATATTGCTTATCTCCGTGAGCATACATCGGAGGAGTTTGAGCAGTTAATGAAAGACTACAAACCCCGTGTTATGTTGAGCAACGAAGAACGTAATCGCCGCATAGGTCTTATCACGGCGTTTGTAAAGGAACACGGCAGGTTGCCTTCCACAAGTCGTTTACGAAAAGATGAGGTTAAACTGAGTGATTACCTCCGAAGGTTTAAGGTAAGTCCAAATGTTCCGCCCGAAATAAAGGCATTATTAGTGAAATACCCTACCGCAAGACAGAAACATACAAGTAGTACTTGTTTACATAGAAATAACTGATTTTTTTAAAGTAGTGAGATTATGTTTAACTTTGCATAAAAACAAAAATACACGATTATGGCAAAACGTAATGGAACAACAAGGGCAACAGGGAGCAGTAGCGCCTCGGGGACAAGAACACCTTCCGAGTATGGGCATTTAAATGGTAAAGAGATTAGTGCATTACTAAAAGGCGCACCCGCACCAGACCAGAGTTACATCACAAAAGGCCCATGGGGTATAGAAGTAGAAGTGTATAACGGAATAGACTCCGATGGGTTCTATGAGTTAGGAGTTGTCATAGGCAGTTCGGACACTGTGTATAAGACACTTGAAGCAAGATACCCCTCCGAGAATGTTACATATCCCGGCTCAGCGTTTAACAACAAAGAAGAAGCCTGGAAAGATTTAGAGAAGCGAGCAAAAGAATATTTAAAAGGAATAGAGTTCGGTTAATATGGATTATGACTTAATAAATCCATATACATTTCCTTAAAAATTATTAAATATTTCTGGAAGCATTAGGAAATGTCAGAAATATTTAATAATTTTGGAGTGTAGTTATTAAATATTAGTTTAACTTAAAAACATTACAACAATGAAAAAAAGTAACAAGAAACCAGTTTACGAATTACCAAAACCCGTAAAACTTACAGCATGGAAAAGTCGCATAAGCAAAAAGTTTACACACTTTTCTTTTACTATGCTTAATGAGCCCGTTTTTGGATTAATAAAAAACGGTGTATTCAGCCCGTACATATCACGCTATGACAAGCATACAGCGACTTCATGCCTACCCGAGGAATGCGATAAATTTGACAAGGCGATGGACGTGGCATTAGAACAAGGGAAAGTAGTTCTATGATAACATACGAAATAGGATGTGAAGGGCGTTCTTTTGCGGAATGCCCTTTATTTCGTTTTTAACGGCGTTTCGTTACTTGTTTATACCCTAATAACGGAAAACAGATAAAATCGCGTTAAATCGCCTAATTTTGCGCTAAAAGCGCAAGATATGAGAACGATTACTGAAATAATGCGAGAAAATGACGCAGCAAAGATACATACTCTGCTGACGGCAAGAAAGAAGCCTTTTAGTGTGTCTTTTGAAGAGAGCGAAAGGCAATACGACCCCGCAAAGCACAAGATTTTCGACGTGCAGTACCGAAAGAAGAAGAAAGTCAATGTGCCAACGGACAAGCGAGACCCGATAACAGGCAACACCATATACAAGACAAAATCGGTGGAAAGGGTGCGTATAGCGATACCTGTGCAAAAGGTATTGGTGGAACGCGCCGTAGGTTTCCTCTTTGGCAACCCTGTGGAATATAAGATAACGCAGAACGGTTCGGATATGCGAAACACAAATTCCGCGCAAGACCGTCTCTTTAATGCTGTCAGAAAGGTATTCCATTGGAATAAGATGCAGTATTTTGACAAACGCCTCTGCCGTGCTGTTAGCCGTGCGAGAGAAGCCGCTGAGTTATGGTATATGCCCACCGATGGGAACGGCAAGATAGACCTTTCGGGGAAGATACGTGTAAAGTTATTATCACCTATCAACGGGGATAAGTTATATCCGCATTTTGATGACTTTGACCGCCTTGATGGTTTTGCTCGTGAATATAAGGTTTATAACGAGGAAGGCACGGCGGTAAATCACTTTGATGTTTACGATACTCACTTTGTCTATCGGTTCATTGACAACGGCTCGACGTGGGTTGCTGAGGGTGCGCCTGCACGTCATGGTTTCCCTAAAATTCCGATTGTTTACTATCGTGTTGAGGAATCAGAGTGGGAAGATGTGCAATGGGCAATAGAACGTGCCGAAGACCTTGTATCTAACTGGGGTGATACGAATGATTACTTTGGCACTCCAAAATACTTTGTAAAAGGCAAACTAAAAGGTTTTGCTGAGAAAGGTGAGCAAGGTAGCGTGTTCCAGGGAGAGAAAGAAACCGATATGCACGTCCTTTCATGGGATAGTTCCCCAGCAAGTGTTACGGGCGAACTCGCAAACCTTTTCAGCATCATCTTCTCTTACTCGCACTCGGCAGATATATCGTTTGAAAAGATGAAGGAGTTAGGCAACCATACAAGTGGTGCTGCAATACGACTGATGATGATAGACCCACACATGAACGCCCAAACAAAGACGGAACTATACGGCGAAATGTTCACTCGCCGTGCTAACATCGTTGCAAGTGGCATCTGTGAAACAGGTATCGTTGACAAAGGCATTTCGATGTCCGTTGCCGAGGATATGGACTTTGAACCTGTGTTCAAGCCATACATGCCGAAGAACGAGACGGAGGAATTGGAGTTGATACAAAAGTCCACAGGAGGCAAGGCGACAACAAGCCGCCGTCGTGGTATTGAACTCAACCCACTCAATGACGACCCCGACCGCATAGAGCAAGAAATCCAAGATGAGGAACAGGAGGCTATGGAACAGGCAGCACAAGCGATGGCAATCGGTGACACAAGTAACTCCGTAGAAGAATAAAGAGATACATAATTGAGGAACGCACTCAAACGTAGTCCTACTTACAACGGTATTCGATGAAACTTGGGGCGTTCCTTTTACAATCAATAATATATGGAAGAGAAGAATGAGCATAGGGTAGAAAGGAAGTTCTGGGCGCCAAGTGTGACATCACAATTCTGTGTGTGTCCTATCCCATACCATTTTGACACTTATAGGGGCTGCACTTACGGGTGTCTGTTCTGCTTCGCAAGGGATATGATTGAGTTTGCTCGGAGAAACCAAGAACTGAGTCACCGCAAGCAGTCGTACCTTGAAGGCAACGACCCAAAAGGGCTTGCACGTTGGGTAGAGAAAACGATGGCAATGCCTTATGACTATACAAAAGCCGAGACAGTTGCTTTTAAGGAACGCATACCAGTTAAGATAGGTGCTACGGCAGACCCTTTCCCCGTAGTAGAGAAGTGGGAACATATCACTTATGATTGCTTAAAGATATTCGGGCAACTGGATTATCCCGTGCAGATTTCCACCAAGAACCCCGAAGTGTTCCTTTCTTACGCAAAAGACTTTGTGGGTGCTAATATAGCACTCAATGTAAGTTGCTCGTTCTGTGATGATGAGGTGGCAAGGAAGATAGAATGTGGTGCAATATCACCCACACGCCGCTTTGAAGCAATAAAGGAACTCGCTGATATGGGCTTTAAGGTTACTGTGCGTATTCAGCCTTTCATTTTGCCTTATTCGGAGAAAGAGGCGGGCAAATTCATTAAGACACTCGCCGATTATGGCGTTTGGGGCTTTGAGACGGAGGGGCTAAAATTGCGTGTAACGTTATCGGCAAGAGAGAAACTGATATACAGGAAGATAGGGGCTGCATTAGGCTATGACATCATAGCATACTACAAGAAACATGGAATGATAGAGAGTGGCGACCGCGTTTATAGTGTCGAGGATAAGCGTAGGATGCTCTCTACATACACTTATCTTGGCAATAAGTACGGCGTTAAGTTCTTTAATGCCGATAACCTCATTGATAGTCGCTATGGCTGTGGTTGCGAATGTTGCGGTACGGAGTTTTTGCGTAATCATAAGATATGGGGCGGCTCTCGCCGTGCTATGGCTTTTAAGGATAGCGGTTATGTTAGTTCCGAGGAGTTTGGCAAATGCTTGGTAAATTTTACGCGCAGTCAAAACAAATCGCACCTAACAATCGCACAAGTGAGTAGAATGTATAAGATAAAAAACCAATTAAAAGGGAGGTAAATGACGGAAAAGCAGAAACGCAAACAAGTAAAAGCACTTTTCGGTGCATACAGCAAGCGATTGGAGAAACTCTATGATGACTACATCAATCGCCTCTCCCGCCTTGCTACCGAGACAAATGTGCCTTTAAGTGATATGCTTGCGACCAATCCGCTTTTCCATTTTAATGACTTCCCCGAAATACGCGAAGAATACAATCGTATCTTCTCCGATTACGTTCAAAAAGAGGTTCTTGCCTATCGTTCAGGCATTACAAGCGGTGTAGCACTTGCATACGCCCAAGATAACGCCGTTTTAACGGGTTTTTCTATCCTCTCCAATAAAGCAATAAGCACGGCAAGAAATACCGCAGCAGAAGCGTTTATACGCGGTCGTCTGCATACAAACGAAGGGCTAAGCCTTTCGCAACTCGTTTGGAATTATGCTTCACAGGCTAAATCGGAGTTCGAGGTCGCTATGTCTAACGTTATTGCCGATGGGTTAAAGAGTGGCACGTCAGCAGCAGACCTCGCTCGTATGGTACGTCAATATCTTAACAACCCCGATATGATGTACCGCCGTTACCACCGCACCGTCATTGATGCTCATGGCAATAAGAAAGACGTAGTAAAATGGCGTAGGCGTGTTGTAGATGAGAATGGCAAGGTACGTTTTGTGGAACAACCGCTTGAAAAAGTCGGCATGGGACACTATCGTTCAGCACGCAAGAACTCGGAGAGGTTAATGCGGACGGAGATAAACATGGCGTATCATCGTGCTAATAGTGAACGATGGCAACAAGAGCCTTTTGTTATCGGTATAACCATAGAACTATCCCCCGAACACCCTGCACCTGATGAGTGCGATGACCTTGCTGGGCGTTATCCCAAAGACTTTGTGTTTATTGGTTGGCATCCGTCTTGCATGTGCATGGCTAACCCGATTACATTACAAGGCAAAGAAAAAGATGATTTTTACCGCCGTATGATGGAGGGCGAGGATATGTCCGATTATGTGTCGCCTTACGCCGTAACGGATATTCCCGACAAGGCAAAGCAATGGATAGATGCGAACAAAGATAAATTTATCCGTGCAGGCGAGCGAGGTAAGTTGGGTTACGTTTGGCGAGAAAATCAAAAGTACCTACGCCCGTTATTCTCACAAGAGCAACAGCAGAAGATGGGTATCTCGGCGCAACCAAAGAAACGCATTAAGACCGAAGCGGAGAAAGCGGACATACAACGTCGATGGGATGAAAGGAAGAAGAATAATGAAATCCTTTCAAGAGGAGAGGCATTCTTAGAGAACCTGAAAGATTTCCCACAGTTAGAGACTTTTGGACTAAAAGAAGCAATAGAAGAGAAAAATTACGCAGGGATAAGTTCCGCCGTAGAGTCAATACGCCCATTGTTAAAGTTTGAACGTTCTATAACTCCCGATATACTCCTTGATAGTGTGATGCGAAAGAAATACGGTGATGAAGCCGTTGAGCAACTTTACTCTAATGTTAAGCGAACTATCAGCAGTAAGGTATCGGGTGACATAGACGCAAAGATAAAAGCATTACGTTTTGAAGCGGATTGGGTCGTAAAGAACCGTTCTTTCGCAACAGTAAAAGAGGTGGCGGCTTACTATGAAAGGGAGGCTGCACGCCTGGAAGCAATGAAAGAATTTGATAGTGTCCGCAATGAGATTGTTGCTCTGGAGAAAAAACTTTCAAAATACGGCGTTAAATCGGTTCTCACGGGCGATGAGTGGTACGGTGATATAAAGACATTACGGGCGGAACTTAATGGCATTAAAGGCTATGAAACGAAGTTGGAGCGTATTGAGAAATTGGAGAAATACGCAAAGACTTCAAAGAGCCCTGATATTAAAGCATGGAATGAGGGCGTTAGATATGCAATACAGAGAGACGGTATAGAGGCTAATGTTGATGATTTACTTAGAAAAGCCGAAGAAAGAATAAAGCGAATTGAATACGACAAAGCATACGCCGAGAGGAAGAAAGCCGAAAAGATTGCCGAGGAGCATCGTAAGAAGATGGAGGCACTCTATGGGAAGACGACAACGCTTGATGATTTAAAGAAGACTCTTGGCAAGGACTTCCCGAAATCTCTTGAAAACTTACAGGAGGAGATTGATAGATATGTAAAGAATCAAGGACTTACGAAGAAGCAGATGGACGATGCCATAAGAAAGTTGCGTGAAGTAATTGCTAACTCCGATTATGGAATGAATGTGCCTCGTGTTGATAGTCGCGGAAACGAAGTGCTTGAAAAGTTATTCTCCTCTCATTTCAAATCTCAAATTGAAACAGGCACGGGTAACGGTATGGTTGACGTGTCATCAAGAAAGAGGGCAACAAAGGCACTCTTCGGTTCTGATATTGATAAGATGAAGCCTGTGGAATTTGAGAAATACGGCTTCCTCATGGATAAGGATATTCTCGCCCAATCAAAGTCTGGCATTGCAGACGGCTACTGGAACCACGGCGACGGCATACAGGTACGATTTAAGAAAGACCGCGTGATACCAACATTCACCACTCGTGACTCCTTGGGCTCGGGATTGAAGCCATCACTGTGTTCAGACCCGAGAACGTCCTCTATAAGTTGGATTGATAGAATACTAAGGACAACCGCCGACCATACATCAACAATAGCATCGACAAAAGCCTATGCGTCTTCTTATATAGAACTCCAGTATCACGGAAACTTAACATTGGATTGTATAGAGAGCATCTTCATACCAAAGGACGTCCTACCGAAGTTATCGGAAAAGGTCATGGACTTAATGAGAAAGACAGGTGCTATACTTTATAGTGAAAGTGAAACGGGCTATCTAATCACCCTTTAACATAGAGGAATATATCATCCAGGCTATCATAAGGGTGGTTTTTCCCGTTCCATAGGTCAATATAGAAATAGACGGCTCTTTGATTGATGTCGATACCGTTATCAGCGAGAACGCCTGATACCCCGTCTTCTTTAATTGCCTCCGTCAAAGAGGAAACAACCCTTTGCCATGTTTTGCTATCCCTTTCAACCGCTGATAAGAGACTCTTTTCCGCTTCCCACCACTTGGCTTTCATTGCGTCACTTCCGATAAATGGATTGCTCTTTTCTTCTTTATAGAATTTGAACAATTCAAGTAATTCTTTTCTTTCCATAATGTAAAAGTTAATATTTCGCAAAAATAGTAATTAAATTTGGCATTACCAAATGAAATGATTAATTTTGTACCACATTGTTGTAACTCCTTGGTTTGTGAAAATCGGGTTAAGTTAAACTTAGCAGCACCGCCCTTCCGTGGTGCTGCTGTCGTTATACCGCTCGTGTTGTGTCAAGCCGCTTTACCTCGTTCATATTCTCCGACATCAATTTAAGTATTGTATCGTGGTATGGGGTGTTCATATTGCGCTTCCCACGACATTGCACAATGGAGTAGTCTTTTAAGTTTACCTCTATTGTCTCGCAGCGTGCGCCGTTTACTTTTGCCGATAGGATTAAGCAATAGGGCTTCTTCTTTACATCGTAGTAAGCATTAGAGAAGACACAGTGTTCCATTTCTTTGCCTTCTTCCATAAACTCTTGTACCGATTGCAGCACCTTTATCTCTACTTCATTTTCAGCAATGCAAAGACCGAAGAACCTGCCACGTGCTTTCTTATAGTAAGGAATTGCTGCTTTTGCTTCTTTCTCTCTCTGCTCTGCCCATTGCGCTTGCATTTCCAGACGGCGTAACTCTATTCGCTCGTCTCTTATTTGAGCGAGTTTAGCCATCTTCTTTTGCATCTTCAATCTCTTACGCCCTGCGGCAGCAGTCCACTTATCATGTGCCTCTACGCCGTTCTTAGGACATACAAGTGCGGGGTTGTGCAAGTCTTTGCCGAGATAGGCGAGGGCTTCTACCATATCACGCCACATATTATCCACTTTGTAATGGTATCGTTGTGCTATCTTTATAGCATTCGTTTTCTCCGTGTCATACAAGAAACCATAGGTGCGACTCCAATCAAACAACTCTTTATTCTGTTTTAAGAGTGTTTCATTGTAAGGATTAGCGTTTACGGCGCGATACATCTTACATATATGCTCCCCAACTTCTTTATCCGAAGGGAGATACTTGTATTTGTCTTGCACCCTAACAAATAACGTGTCGCAGTAACCCATTTCTCGTGGGTCGCAAGACCAACCGCCCAACTCCCCACGACGTACCTCCATAGGTCTATCAAGACACCATGCGTCAGCCTGCCCTCCAAGACAGAACCTGTCACGACAAAGGAACACGTAACGCCCGTCTTTAAGCCATTCTTCCATTACGACGTAGTATTGTGTTTCCGCAAGTGCTTTCCTACGATAATAGGCGTAGCAATAGAAATGGCGAAGCACTTGCCACCCATGACATACGGTAACAACGATAAAGTGCATCACGTCAGCCTTACGCCTGTGATAACGCCCCGCGTCCTCTGCTTTGGAGTGACTTAACATCCATCGTTTCTGCGCTTCCGTTGGCTTCTGATGCAGTCCTTTGCTTAGTGCCACGACCTCTTTTTCTGTTCTTGTCCTTGCTCTCATATCTTACCCGAATAATGATAACTGTTCCGCCGTTTCTTTTGTTGCCTTTTTCTTTGGCTTGTTAAATTCGCGTTGTTTGCGCAAGCAATCTTGATAGTAATCGTCTTTTGCTTTTTGCTCTAACTCCGCCTTGTCCTGTTCCGTTAGTTGCACCTGGTGGTTAACAACGACGTTGCCGTTGATAGGTTTGAGGTACTTAGTGTCTAACACGTCCTCATCGTAGTAATGAACGGCGATAGAATAGATTTCTTCATCTTCGAAGCCGTTGCAACCGCTTTCCTTTACCGTGTTAAGGATAAAGTTAATGCACTCATCTATGTTCTTGCCCTCTTTACGGAATGACTGAGCGAATAACGCGTCCGTTTCGGCTCTCTTTTCCAGATATGCAAGAATAGTGTTCTTAAAATGTTTGCTTGCTTTCATTGCTCTCTTCTTTTAGTTGTTCTTTTGTCTTTGGTTTAAAGTTAGGGCAAATATCGAAGCCGCCCATGAAAACGAGTGGCGGGAACATCTGCCCGTAGTCGCAATCTTGCCCGAAGGCGTTGGAGTGGGTGCATTCTTCGCACCCTATCCCCAAGTTAATCCTCTGTATCGCCATATTCATCTCTTTTCTTTTTGTACTTTTCCAGTATGCTGTCAAGTTTCTCACGCGCCATTGCTTGTGCGACGGGTTCTATGATATCGTGTACCGCTTCATGCTCTTTTACCCCGTTATATATAGCGGTGGAGATACTTTTTAGTCCCCCGCCGATAACGCAAGCCGTTTGACTACCTTCGGTGTAGATAAGGAATAGAGACTTGTCGTCGTTTTGCTTCATTGTGTTTACTATGTACTCGCCGAAAGCATCAACGAGGCTAAAGTTATTCGACCATTTCTTGTCTTTTAGGTCATTCTGTTCAAATACTGCCATAACTCATAGTAATTTATAGTTCAGAATACTGTTTCTCTGCTTCTTCGATAAGTACGTCAAACACTTTCTGGATAACGGCGGCGTTACCGATGCCCGACTTTGTGCCGTTGGTGTAATGTATCTGTATCTCCTTTGCCATGTGTCGATGTGCCTTGTAGTCATCAATCACTCGTTTTAACATCTCTTTCTTTTCCATTGTCGTTGTGTTTTAGACTTACCACATATCATTTTCCGATAACTCGTTAAACTCCAAAACGTCCTTGCCGTTAATTTGAATGAAGTCTAACTCATAGAAACCTTTGCCGAAACTGTACTTAGGCAACAGTTCCAGTGCTTTGTCTTGCGAAATAGAACGTGCGCCAGCACCTTTCCATCCCCAACCGTACCGATACACGCAAGGCTTACCTTGCTCAATCCATTGCTTTGCAAATTCTTTTGTCTTTTCCATTTTCTCTGTTTTTTGATTGTTACTTAATATTACATTTGATTACAAAATCGAGAAGTCTTCCCTTGTTCGTTCTGTCTAACTCGCAATACAAGCGGTTAAAGTCATAATCGTATGCTTCCCACTTACTTGCGATGTGCTGCCATGAAACATTGTTCCATTCCACTCTCTTGTACCACTCCGCTGGGTAGTTAAACGTGAACATTACCCACGAATGGATTGCTTTCTTCTGTTCTTCCATTGTTTTGCGCTTTTACCGTAGGAATATCCTCCGCAGCCCATTGCTTTAAACTAAATTTTAAATTTGACATTGTTGTAACTCCTCTTATTTGATTAGAACTTTAAACTTAACTCCTTTGCTTCGCCCGACACATCGACAACGCGCCAACCTGTGCCAAGATGAGAAGCAATAGCCGTTTGCCATGCTTCTTTCTTATTAGAAGCAGAGAAACAAAACCTATCTCTCCGCCGCCCGTTGGTGATTGTTACGGTGAACTTTGCCATAGTCGTTATTCGTTATCTTCTCTTTCCATTTCAGCATCAGGGTTCTCGGACTTCCACACCCTAATACCTTTGCGTAACCTACGGCGGTTGTATCGAAGAAGGTCATCGAGTTCTTCTTCACCGCTAAGCCAATACTCGCCGCACTCCTTTTCTATGACTATCTCTTCCCACCACCCATCGTCAGCATAAGCAATGCCGTAGGGTAGGTCTTTTACTTTGATAGGTGTCATAGGTGACGTGCCGATTATGGTACATTCAATGTCGGGCACTTGGTTGTCGCCCGTCATTTCGATGTATGCGCTGAGTTCTTTGTTAAACTTTTCAATCTTGCGCCTACAACGTGCAAGGTCTTTCTTAAATAACTCTCTTGGGTTCATTGTTATATCTCCTGTACTTTTAGTTATTGTAAAGGGAGGGAAGCCCCTCCCCGAATTACTTGTTGAGTTTGATAATGTAGTTCCACGGATAACCTTCCCAGTGGTTGTAGGACGTAACTTCGATGTTGCAATCGAGGTCTTTGAGACCTTCTCTTAGCCACCCGTCGAATGAAACACCGTAGAATGTTTCGTACTCGTTGATTACTTTAACGACGCCCTCTTTGAGCAATGCTTCACGAGTGGCTTCGAGACCACTTTGTTCTTCTCTCATGCAAACCGTTGTTACTTCGCGGTTGTTGTCTTTTGGATAAACTTTCATTGTTGTACCTGTTTTAAATTAAACTTATGTTTTTTAACTCACTCCAAAATTATTAAGATTTTCCGAATAAACCTAATAAATGGTATAAAATTTATAATAAATTAATAATTGAATCAAAAATTTTAAGAAATATTTTAAGAAGAAATTTAGCGAAATTCTGATTTTCTTATTATCTTTGCCACCGCAAAGCAGAATCGGGTGTTCTCTTGCATCTTACTTCGGCTTTCATGTCATCGACATATATAAGCACAATACCCCGCAGAGAATACACCCGGTCTTTGTGGGGATTGTTTTTGTTACGTTTATCCAGTACAAAACAAGACTCGGTTCCATCAGTTGCCACCGACGGAGAAATCCCGAAAAAAGCACCTAAAACATAGGATAGAAAGTTGTATAGCGATAATCCCGCAACGTCTTACGCCTTGACGACGGGTCCAAACCGAAACCGAAAGGTAACTCATAAATCGAAAGCGAGAACAATAAACACGGAGGGCTCGCCTCTATACAGCGAAGGGTTTTTATCAATATTATTTAATATTCTAAACAAATAATTTTATAAAAACCGCCTGCCTTCTTTTTATTTCGGGAGGGTAAAAGGCGGATTATGTACTATGACATTGGATGAGTATCAAAATCGTGCGATGACGACTTGCTTGGAACGAAGTCGGAACATCATCTACATGCTACTGAACTTGCAAGCAGAAGTCGGCGAGTTTAGCGGTAAGTTAGCAAAGCACTTGCGCAAAGGCAAGGCGTACTTTAAGGTCGGTGATGAGTATATCGACTCCTTTGGTACGCCTCAAACACATAACGAAGAACGATTACGAATAGATAAGCAAGAAGAAGATGACTTGCGGAAAGAGGCTGGCGACGTCCTCTGGCAACTATCGGGCTTGTGTTCCGTTATGGGGTGGAAACTTGAAGATATAGCGCAAGACAATCTCGATAAACTTTTGTCACGCAAAGAAAGGGGAGTGATTGATGGCAACGGTGACAATAGGTAAACGGCAAGAGAAGCCAAAAGCAAGGCGTTTCCTGATGTTCTTCTGTGCAGCCGTCCGCAACGGCAAGGTCATAGATACTGTTTTTTCTCGTTCCATGCAAACGATACACGACTTTCATTCTCGTTACGCCGACGCGGAGTGTGAAGAACGCACAATAGAGTTAAAGCATATCTTATGATTAGTAAGAAATGGATAGTGCAGCGTAGGAATGAGTTACTATCAAAGACCTCCGATGCTGAGAAAGCGGCGTATCAACACATTCAACGCCTCGGTTATGAAGTAGTACGACAATATCCGATAGACACGGGGCGACACATTTACTTTGCCGATTTATACATCCCCGCACTGAGGCTTGTAATGGAGATTGATGGCGGTTACCATTACACCGACAAGCAACGAAGATTAGACAGTAATCGCAGTAGTGGTATGTGGCGAAAGAAATACCACGTCTGCCGCCTATCAAATGCCGATGCAAGGAATATTAACAAGGTAAGAGCCAAGATTCATAGATTCATAGATAGAAATAAACCGAAACACGACATTCGATGTTGCTGAACGAATACTTGCCGTCATTCATAAGACGAAAGCAGCCGTTTTCTCTCTCGTCTCTTTGCATGTCACAAGCAAACATCCATGCAGCAACATCT
>OCTX012218026.1_pt1 | contig 40760 bp, 35 predicted proteins | sample 1539691 | NCBI WGS metagenome assembly OCTX01 (sample SAMN02144231, study PRJEB22623) | gut metagenome | biome: sheep rumen | host: Ovis aries | place: New Zealand
TACTGGTACTATTGAGGCAATTACCTTCAGCAAGTGTCTTATCCATGATATTGAGTGCGACGGTGGTGACTTCTTCGACATCCGTAAGAATTACGTGAAGGCTGTGAAGTTCGAGAAGAGCACCATGTACAACATTGCTCATAAGCGTGACTTCATCCGCTACGACGATGCCTCTGGCTCATACAGCGATGCTGCTCCTGTCATCACGGTTGACCAGTGTACTATCGACAATGTGCTGAACGAGTCGAGCGGCAAGCGTCTGCTGTACGTCCGCTTTGTTGGCAACGTCATCAACTGGACCAACAACATCGTGTCTAACACGAAGGCTGTCTACACCAACCAGTCGAAGACCAGCACCCCGACTTACACGAACAACTACTACTTCGGTTGCTCTAACGCTAGCATCTTCGATCCCAGCGATGCTGAGGCAAAGGTTTACTGGAATGGTGACGTCAACGGTAAGAACGGTGCTGATCCGAAGTACAAGGATGCTGCCAACGGCGACTTCACCCTTGGCAACGAGGATGTAGCAAAACTGAAGGTGGGCGATCCTCGCTGGTATTCAGCAGAGTAATCCCTCTGACCCGATAACATTAAATGGCAGGCCCGACATGCGGTGCCTGCCATTTTTTCTGCAAAAAATTTGGAGGTAAAAGAAAGTTTTCGTATCTTTGCGGCATTGTTTCAATGACTGAACCTACCAAAGAATGAAAAAACTAAAGCAATATAGTCTCTTGCTGTTGGCCGCACTAACGGTGTTTTACGCCTGTAATGGGGAGGACGAAGAGGCTGTTCAACCATCAAAAGCCCCCTCTACCATGTTCCGCATCAGTGAGATAACGGGACTTAGCTATCCTGACGACCCGTTCGAGATGCGTGCTATGGGTAATAGTATCCACCTGCACTGGTTCGCCGTGGGTGACTGTGCTGGATATGAAATCATGTGCGCCCGCCAGGAGAAGGTAGGCGACGACGTCATGGCATGGGAGAACCCCGAGAATATTGAGGCGCGCTTCATTGTCAGCCATGAGAAGACAGACACGTTGCTTCAGAACCTGCAGTATGACACCACTTACTCGTTTGCCATCCGCGTGCTCTCCGACAAAGGCGAGCAATACCATTCCGAGTGGTTTGGCACAGGTACCAGTCGCGAGTGGGCCAACATCTGCCAGCGTTCTACAGAAGAACAACCCGACAGCACCGTTACTCCGTAGTTTCCTTTACGCAAACCTTTACGTAGCTTCCATCGAAACTAAACGTTCAAAAGTTTGGCTATTTCGGGGGATTTACGTATCTTTGCACCAAACATGTATTTATTCACAATTAAAAACGTAATGCTTATGAAGAAAATTTTTACTCTTATTGCAATGGCCCTCATGGCCATCGGTGCCCAGGCACAGACAGAACCTGTAACGTACACTTTTAACAATCAAGCATCGACCTACGTGCTTGGCGACAATGCAGAGGCGACCACCTACTCGATGGATGAGAAGGAAGGTTTCTCTGTCAATTACACCGGAACTGATAAAGCTAAGATGTACGTAAAACTTGCTGCAAATGAGAACATCTTCTTTGAGTATTCTAATAGTGCGACAAAGAAAAACGCGGTTAAAACAGGAGAGAATTACATTCAGTGTGACTCGAAGAATTTCATTATTCACATTCCAGTTGTAACCGGTGATGTTATCTATGTTAAGTATTCTGCTAAAGGTAGCAACAAAGCCGTAGTTGGTATTGATGGTTCTGAGCCTCCTGTGACAGCAAATGAAGACGCTGTTATTGAATGTTCAGGAAAGGTTGAGTCGGAGGCTGTTGTATTTAGCTGCACAGCTACTAAGGGAGGCACCGCGAAGATTAAGGAGACTAGTGGTGGTATGCGTGTCTATTCCATTTCAATTAACCAAAACCCAACTGGCATCAAAACCGTAAAGGCTGGTGCAACAGAGAACGGTGCTACCTACAACCTGGCTGGTCAGAAGGTTGACGAGAATTACAAGGGTGTAGTGATTCAGAATGGTAAGAAGGTAGTGGTGAAGTAAAGACCACTACAAATAACGATACTATTGCAGGAGCAGGGTCTTCGGATGAGGCCTTGCTCCTGCTTTATTTCTGGCATGCCTTTTTACGCGGAAGGGAGAAAGGGGAAATATTCGTTAAAAAATTTTGTGCTTTACGGGCTTCTTCGTATCTTTGCAATCGGACTATAGCGACAACACTCCTATGACTGACCCTAAAGAATACTTCCTGCCCCAGGACCGTAGCTACCGGACGCTGAAATGTTTTCAGAAAGCAGAATGCATCTATGACGTTACGTACTACTTTGCCCACCACTTCTTGGAACGTGGTGACCGCACCATCGACCAGATGATTCAAGCAGCGCGCTCTGGCAAACAGAACTTGGCCGAAGGAAATATCGACGGGGTAACATCGAAGGAAATGGAACTAAAGCTGACCAATGTCAACCGAGCCTCTCTGCATGAGCTATTGCTTGACTATGAAGACTATCTACGGGTTCGCTCCCTTGAACACTGGGGACCTCAGAACCCACGCTACCAGCAAACAGCACAGTTCTGCCGTAATCATCTTGACTCTGCCATCTATCGAGAGAAAATAAAAGAGCGCAGCGACGAGGCCATTGCCAACATAGCTATCACGCTGATACACCAGTGCGACGCACTCATCGTCGGGCTGATAGAATGGCTCAAGGAAGACTTCATTCAGAAGGGCGGCATTAAGGAACAGATGTACCAGGCCCGGAGGGACTGGCAACGCCGAAACGGATATTCTTCTGGTGGGTTTGGTGGGTATAGTGGGCAACGTGCGAAGCCCACGACACCCACTACGCCCACAACACCCACTTCACCCACTGCACCCAATGCGCCCACAACACCTACTAATCCCAATAATAAGCTATGAAGAAGCTACTATTCACTTCCCTACTGCTGCTAGGCAGCACAGCACTCTCTGCACAGTCGCTGCCCTACCAAAATGCGGCCCTGACGGCCGAAGAACGCACTGACGACCTGCTGGGCCGCCTGACGCTGGACGAGAAAGTTATGCTGATGATGGACACCTCGCCGGCTATCCCACGCCTGGGCATTCCCGAGTTCCACTGGTGGAACGAGGCACTGCACGGCGTAGGTCGTAATGGCATTGCTACGGTGTTCCCCATCACGATGGCCATGGCAGCCACCTTCAACGACCACTTGGTATATCAGGCTTTCGCTGCTGCCAGTGACGAAGCCCGCGCCAAGAATACCGAGGCCCGCAGCAAGAACGACATCAAACGCTACAGAGGCTTGTCGTTCTGGACACCCAACATCAACATATTCCGAGACCCGCGCTGGGGTCGTGGTCAGGAGACCTACGGCGAAGACCCCTACCTGACGTCGAGAATGGGTATCGCTGTGGTACGCGGTTTGCAGGGCTACAGCTATGACGGGACGACAAGTGTTCCCGGTAAGTACAGGAAACTGCTGGCATGCGCCAAGCACTATGCTGTGCATAGCGGGCCAGAGTGGAACCGTCATGAGTTTAACATTGAGCAGTTGCCCGAGCGTGACCTGTGGGAGACATACCTGCCTGCCTTCAAAGCTCTTGTGCAGGAGGGACAGGTTGCCGAGGTGATGTGTGCCTATCAGGCCATAGACAGTGAGCCCTGCTGTGGCAACACCCGCTACCTGCAGCGCATCTTACGTGACGAATGGGGCTTCAAAGGCATCGTGACGAGCGACTGCGGTGCCATTGACGATTTCTATAAGCCTGGACGTCACAACTTTGTGAAGACAGCTGAGGAGTCATCAGCCCGTGCCGTCATTGCAGGTACTGACGTGGAGTGTGGCAGCATATACAAGTCGCTGCCCGAGGCAGTGAAAGCCGGTCTGCTGACAGAGCAACAGCTGGACACGTCGCTGCGCCGTCTGCTGATAGCACGTTTCCAGCTGGGCGACTTCGATGCTGACGAGCTGGTAGAGTGGACGAAGATACCCATGAGTGTCGTAGCCAGCAAGGAGCATAAGCAGATAGCCCTTGACGCTGCCCGACAGAGCATCGTATTGCTGAAGAACAATGGCATCCTGCCACTACAGGCCAAAACGCCCAAGGTGGTCGTCATGGGCCCTAACGCCAACGACTCCACAATGATGTGGGGCAACTACAACGGCCAGCCAATCCAAACAACGACCATTCTTCAGGGCATTCGCCATTACCTGCCCAACGTACCTTTCGTTCAGGGATGCACATGGACGCGGAGAGAAGTACCTACCAGCATGTTCAACCAGCTATTTACCGACGACGGACGTCGCGGTCTGCAAGCCAACTACTGGAACAATGAGCAGATGGAAGGACTGCCCGCCATGGCCATCCGAGTCACCGAGCCATTGCACCTGGACAATGGCGGCAATACCGCCTTCGCACCGGGAGTGAGCCTGGAGCATTTCTCTGCCCGCTATGAGGGCATATTCCGTCCACAGCAAGACGGTGAAGTTACGTTCGACATGCTCAACGACGACTACGCCATGTTGATCTTCAACGGCGACACGCTGCTGAACCGCAGAAACGGACACGGCGTACGCGATGCCCATACCACCTATCAGGTACAGGCCGGCAACAGCTACCCCCTCACACTCATCTATGCACAAAACACGGGACATGCCATGCTACAGTTCGACATCACCATGACCGACCGCTCTGTGGCAGCACGCTCTCCGCTAACCGCACCAGGTTCACCGCTAAAGGACGCCGACATCGTAATCTTCGTCGGAGGTATCTCACCGCGTCTGGAGGGGGAAGAGATGAAGGTCAGCGAGCCTGGCTTCAAGGGAGGCGACCGCACCAGCATTGAACTGCCACAGGTGCAACGTGACTGGCTTGCCGAACTGAAGAAGGCAGGCAAACGCATCATCTATGTCAACTGTTCAGGTTCTGCCATTGCCCTGACACCAGAGGACGCCATTGCCGACGCCATCGTACAAGCCTGGTATGGCGGAGAGAAAGGCGGGCAAGCCCTGGCCGATGTGCTGTTCGGTCAGTATAACCCCAGCGGCAAGCTACCCGTAACGTTCTATAAGAGTACCGACGAATTGCCCGACTTCCTGGACTACCGCATGCAGAACCGTACCTACCGCTATTACCAAGGAGAGGCGTTATACCCCTTCGGACACGGACTGTCGTACACCACATTCGACATTGCAGGGGCTGAATATGAAGAGGGCAAGGTGAATGTGACTGTGAGCAATACCGGTCGGCGCGATGGTAGCGAAGTGATACAGGTGTACGTACGCAATACGGCTGACACTGAAGGACCTCTGAAGACGCTACGCGCCTACCAGCGTGTAACACTGAAGGCCGGCGAGCAACAACGCATCAGTATCGACCTGCCACGAGAACGATTCGAAGGTTGGGATACACAGACCAACACCATGCGCGTGGTACCTGGCAAATACGAAGTAATGGTAGGAACGTCAAGTGCCGAAAAAGACCTCAGAAAGATAGAAGTCGATGTAAGATAAACGAAAGAAGGCTGCCCCTGAGGACAGCCTTCCTTTGTTTTTACAAGTTGCTGATGAGCCAGCAGAGATATACCATATAACCAACAACCAGAAGTGCTCCCTCCCAGCGTTCTACCTTGAACTTGGTAAACGAGAACAGCCATACCAAGCTAACTGATCCAAGCATCACTGCCATGTCGACAGTAGTAATGCCCTCAATGGCCAACGGGCTGATAGTAGCTGTCAGACCAAGAATAGCAAGAATGTTGAATACGTTCGAGCCGATGACATTACCGATAGCTATGGCCGACTGTCCCTTGCGTGCTGCTACCACGCTGGTTGCCAACTCAGGCAGCGAGGTACCACCAGCTACCACCGTCAGACCTACTACTCCTTCGCTAATGCCCAGCGAAAGAGCCACACTCGACGCCGAGTCGACGAAGAGGTTACTGCCCACTACGAGCATGGCCAGGCCGGCAATGAGCCATAGTATGGAAAGCCAAACAGAGGCAGGCTTAGCGGTGGAAGTGGATGTTGTGGGTTCTGTAGGAGAAGCGGACTCAACGGGTTTCTTGGCCTGCATCAGCGTATAGGTCATGAAAGCCGCAAAGCCCAATAGTAATACGATGCCGTCGACACGACCCAGATAGCTGTTCAGCGCCAACAGCATAAGCAGAATCGAGGCACCTACGGAGAAAGGGATGTCTTTCTTCACCGTCGAGCGGCTGATCGTCATCGGAGCCACCATAGCTGCACAGCCGACGATAAGCATGGCGTTCATGGTGTTCGACCCCACCACGTTACCAACCGCCATATCGGGTGTTCCTTTCAGTGCCGACACCATGCTGACAAAAAGCTCGGGCGCCGACGTACCGGCAGCCACAATGGTGAGGCCAATGATGATTTCGGGTACGTTCATCCTTCGAGCCAATGCTGAAGCATGTTCTGTCAGGAGGTCGGCGCCTTTCAGCACCATAACTACGCCGACGATAATAAAGATGATGTCAATAAGCATTTTTGTATTATTTGGGGTGATTTCTTTGTTTCAATGTGTCGATATTTCGATGTTTCGAGATTTCGGAGTTACGAGGGCGGTGCGTTGACGGCTTAATCATCCTCGTCGTCCCAGTCGGCGTCGTCGAAGAAGTCGCCCTCGAGCGAAGGCCCAACGAATTCGTCCAACGCGCGACGCTCCTTCTTGGTGGGACGCCCGGTGCCTCGCTGACGGTTGATAAAGCCACTGATGCGATTCATCTCCAACAGCTCATACTGGTCGGGAGTGGTGACATTCTCATATATCTCTGGGACGAGCTTGGCTCCTACGCGCTGCTCTATGGCCTTCAGAATCTTAAACGAGTAAGTGACAGGCGGTTTACGCACGCATACCACCTCGCCGACTTTCACCATGCGTGAGGGCTTGACACTGATGCCTTGATTGCGTGCCACACTACCTCCTTCTGGTGGGAGAATGGTGACACGACCGTTCTTGATGGCATCGGCAGCGATGGATCGCGTCTTAAAGATGCGCGCTGCCCAAAGCCACTTGTCTATTCTTGCTTCGTTCATTTTTCGGTGGGTAAAGTAGGTGTTGTGGGTTGAGTGGGTGAAGTGGGTTTGGCTGGTTTGGAACCTTTGCCCAGTTTGTTAAACTGATTCATCGTGATGTCGATACCTGCCAGGACGAAGCTTTTGACGATGTCGACAGCCATGTCGATGGCAGGCTGCAGATGCTCACGTTCTTCGGCCGAGAAACGTCCCAACACATGGTCTATCTGCATGCCGACAGGATAGTCGTTACCAATGCCCATACGTAGCCGGGCGTACTGTTGCCCGATGAGCTGCTGGATGTGTCCCAGCCCGTTATGCCCGCCATTGGAGCCGTTGGCCTTCAGACGGAACTGCCCTACAGGGATGGCTACGTCGTCGCTGACGACAAGCAATCGGCTCTGATCAATGTTTTCTTTATTCAGCCAATAGCGTACGGCATTGCCGCTAAGATTCATAAACGTGGTAGGCTTCAGCAGGTATACCTTGCGTCCTTTGAGGGATGTCTCGGCCACGAAGCCATAGCGTTTATCCTCAAAAACGATATTGGACGCCTTAGCAAAAGCGTCCAATACCATAAATCCTGTGTTGTGTCGGGTCTCGGCGTATTCGTCGCCAGGGTTTCCCAAGCCAACAATAAGATACTTATCCATAATTACTCAGCAGCAGCGGCCTCAGCAGCAGCCGAACGAGAAGCACGTGTAGCCTTGACAGAGCATACGATGACCTCCTTCGGAGTAGCAATCTCCAGGCCGTCGAAACTCAGCTGGCCCACCTTGATGGCCTTACCCAGCTGCAGCTCGGTAACATCGATGTCCAACTTCTCGGGAATGTTCATATAAGGAGCGGTAACGTTGATCTTACGGATAGAGAGGTTCAGACGACCACCATCGCGTACACCCTGAGCGTGACCAGTCAGGTTGACAGGGATACCCACGGTGATAGCCTTGGACTCATTGATCTCGTAGAAGTCAGCATGCAGCAGTACATCTGTTGTGGGGTGGAACTGCAGCTCCTTGATGATGGCCTTGTGCTCAACACCATCGATATTCAGATTCACTACATATACATGGGGTGTGTACACAGCCTTGCGCAGTTCGGCCTGCGATGCAGTGAAGGCCAACGCCTCAGGGAGACCATTTTCGCCCTTCTTCTCACCATACAGATTACAGGGTACCAGACCCTCCTTGCGAAGCATCTTCGAGGCCTTCTTGCCTGTTTCGGTGCGCTTCTTACCGCTTACGTTAATCTCTTTCATAATTAATAATGTGTTACTCTAAAATTAAGTGTTTTTGCTTAATCCACCATCACACGATGCGAAAAGCGGGTGCAAAGGTACGAAAAGTAAAGCAAATAACCAAATTTTAGGGAGAATTATTTCTCATTACGCACCAGAGTAACCACCTCGTCGCACAATTCGCCTACGGTGGAGCGATGGGTAATGAGGATGATGGTGGTGTCGGGATGCTCGTGGAAGAGACGGCTGAAGAGGGTGCGTTCGGTAGCTTCGTCGAGTGCCGAGCTTATTTCATCAAGCAGCAGTACGTTGCCCTGGCACAACAGTCCTCGTGCTATGGCTATGCGTTGTGCCTGACCCTCGCTCAGTCCGCTGCCGTGTTCGCCAAGTACGGTGTCCAGTCCGTCGGGCAGTTGCTCTGTCACGAAATCGGCACAGGCTGCATGCAGGACGTCCGTTAGCTCTCTATCCGTAGCGTCGGGCTTTGCCAACAGCAGGTTATAACGTATGGTACCCGTCATTAGCGTATTACCCTGTGGCACATAGCGCAGTCCTTCGGCCACGGCAACACGTCCGCTTGTTGGCGCAATGAGTCCAAGTATCATGCGGAACAAGGTGGTTTTACCTGCACCCGTCTCACCCATGATGGCGGTCTTGCTGCCTGGTCTGAAGTCGTGTGAGAAGTTTTTCAGTATGTCGCGACGACCGGCAGGATAGCGATAAGTGACGTCATCGAAGCTAATGCCTGCAGCACCATGAGGATAGGGTGTCATGGGCACATGCCCCTGTGGTTTATCACCCTGCTGTTCAATCTCCTGCAGACGATCAATGCTGGCCGAAGCATGGATGACGGTAGGCACCATGTTAAGCAACTGCAAGATGGGGTGCTGCATCATACCTACCAGCTGTAGGAACGACGTCATGACACCGAAAGTAATGGTACCGTTGCGCAGTCCCATCCCGCCCCATACGAAAGCCATGAGATAGCCTAGTCCGAAGGCCAGTCCCAGCACTGTTCGTGTGATGAGCGTGAAACGAGTGCGGCGCATCACGTTGCCACGTAGCTGCTCCTGCATGCTGCCCAACCAGTCGGTGACCCACTGTTCGCTGCCCATGGTACGGAGCACGGCATTATACTCGCTGCCTTCCTGTACGTGCATTTGTATGCGGCTTTCGTCGCGCCGTATGTCGAGTGTCATCTGTCGCAGGCGCCGTGCTACCAGTTTGCCTATAACGATGGCCAGCGGCGTCAGCACCAACAGAGCCCATGCCAGTCTCTCGTCGAACCACCGCATCATTAAGAAAGCGCCACACAGCTGTATGGTGGTAATAACCATCTGTGGCAGCGTCTCTACGCTGACCTGACTGATGGTGTCGATGTCCTTGGCCAGACGTGATGTAATGTCGCCCGAGTGCAGGTCCTTGTCATCAAAGAGTTGGCGACGGAACAGACTGCTGAACATGCGCAGGCGCAACTGATTAGTCTGTCGCACCTGTGACGTCACGGTGAGGTAGTAGCCTAACTGTCGCAACAACACACCGCCTACCACGGTAGCCACAAGTGCCAACACCATGCGCAACACGTCGTCAGCAGTGCCATGACGGATGGTATCGTCAATGAAGCGTTTACTAAGCCAGACCATAAGCAGTCCCAGTGCCACCTGAGTGACGCCGATAACAATGCGTGCTACAGTGCTAAAGCGGATGCCGCGCATGCTTTGCATGAGCCAGAAAACGTACTTCATGAGGATATTCCGTAGTTTCGATGTTTCGAGGTTATGAGGAGGCGAGAGGTCGAGGCATTATGCCTCCACGACTCCCACGTCTTGCCACTGCTTGACAATGGCCTCTACGTCATGCCGGGCCACGTCGGGTGTGACGTCGTATTCCTCGCATAATTCGCTGGCCAGCGACTCCACGGTGAAGTCGCCCTGCTCGAGGGCGGTCTTCCAGAGCCAGGCTGCCGTCTCGTTTAACGCCAGCAGACGTCCAAAGTTCAGGGCGTCCAGACCCTCACCTACAATCACATGTTCGCCGCATACTTCGCGCAGCACAAAACCTTTTTTCTGTTTCATATCACTCGTCTATATATTGCTAATATGTATCTTCTTATGGGCCGCAGACGGTACCACCACCGGGCAGCACGCATCCAACGTGGGCTCTGCAAGTCGCAATGGCGGCCGCTGGGCTTGACCACATGACTGGCCAAAGCCTTGACATCGGCTACCGAACAATGCTCCACACCCGCGATATTGCCGTCGCCCATCAGCGTCACCCGGTCGCCATCGAGGGCTATAATACGGTGTACCACATAATGAAAGCCGTCGGCCCACGCCAGCACGACGTCGCCCACCTTCAGACAAGCGGGGCGCTGCAGAATAACACTGTCGCGACCACCGGTGATGAACGGCAGCATGCTGCTGCCCCTGACGGGGAAAGTCACGCTGACGCCCTCGTTCACCATTCGTATGGCTTCTTCTATTATTACTTCGTCCTTCAATGCCTTATTCTTACTTCTTTCTTGTCCAAAGGGCAATAACTCTTGTTTCCTAACACTTAATAGCCTTGTTGCACACGAGGGCCGCGTCTTCGTCGGGCAGACACTCCAGATAGTAGACGGGCACATTCGTGGCCAGCAGGTTCTCCGTCTGGTGCAGTCCGTCAGCTATCAGCGAGTCCCAACGCTTACCGCTGATGCTGGGCACCAGCGAGGCATAGGCCTCGATGCCTCGCATGCGGCGTATCTTGTTGTAGGGGGCCTGACTCAGCAGCACGACACCCCCCAAGGGATAGCTTACGTTGCGGTAGCAGGGGGTTTTGCCACTCCATGGTGAACCGTAAACCACTGTCGAGCCGTTGTCGTGGACACGTACCACAGGGTTGTCGTCGTTCACCAGCTCTGTACCTTCCAGATAGCGCAACCACAAACGGGCATGTGTGCTCTTGCCGGTGCCGCTCTTGCCCAAGAACATATAGGCCTTGCCCTCCTGACTGACTACGGCAGCATGGAACAGAACCGTCTGCCGACCGGCCGCAGCCAGGGCGTAGAGCACCATCAGAGCATTGTCGATTGCCATCTTGCGCAGATTGCCGGTCATCACCAGCCGCGCTTGGCGGTAGTCGGGTGCGCACACCAGAAAACCAGCCGTCTGCTGCCACCAGCAGAACTGGAACACCGGCTCGCCCTGAGGAGTCTTGCCGCATACTATCTCCTGTCCTTCCTCCTCCTGACGCATCTCCTCGGCAAAACTGACAGCCATGCCGTCTTCTACCACCAGATGGAAGAGCACATCCTGATTATCGCAGGCGAAAGGTTCATAGTTGGTCATCAGCTTAAGGTCGTCTTCTTTAGCCTCTACAGCAAAGACATGCCCGGCCACCTTATAATATTTTCTTTCCATAAACGATTCTTTCCTTAATAGACTGCGAAGGTACGAAGAAAAAACGAGCTGACCAAATAGTCAGCCGTTTTTTTACATTATGCGCTCTGACTTTCCTCGGAGGAAAGCGGGACTTTCATTGGAGGAAAGCAGGACTTTCATCGGAGGAAAGTCAGAGCATACAGAAGAGGGATGTCTTTTTCCTGGTTTAATCCTGGAAATAGACCTTCTTGACACGCGAGCTGATGCTGGTCAGCACCTCGTAGGGTATCGTGTCTAATACGTCGCTCAGAACGCTTGCCGGCAAGTTGCTGCCGAAGATTTCGACTTGGTCACCCTCCTGACACGGAATGTCTGTGACGTCAATCATAGCCACGTCCATACAGATGTTACCCACGTAGGGTGCCTTCTGTCCGTTCACCAGACAATAGCAGGCACCGCGTCCCAGATGGCGGTTCAGTCCGTCGGCATAGCCTATAGGTATGGCAGCTATGACGCTGTCGCGTGTCAGCACGCCACGGCGCGAGTAGCCCACCGTCTCGTCCTTGGGAACATGACGCAGCTGCAAGATAGTGGTTTTCAAGGTACTGACAGGTTCCAGCGCAGCCCCACGCCCCAACGGGTCGTAGCCATAGAGCCCCAGTCCCAGACGGCACATGTCAAGCTGACGCTCTGGAAAGTGCTCTATGGCGGCAGAGTTGTCCATGTGGCGTAGTATCTTATGGCTGAAGGCGGCCTGCAGTCGCAGACTGGCACGGTCAAAGCGTTCAAACTGCATGGTGGAGAAGTTGTCGAAATCAGGGCTGTCGCTGCCTACGAAGTGGCTGAAGACGGAACGTGGAATGATGGCCGTCTGGCTCTTCAGCCGACGAATGACCTCATCAATGTCTTGCTCAGGGTGGAAGCCCAGACGATGCATACCTGTATCTAACTTAATGTGTACAGGCCACCCCGTAATGCCCTCCTTCTCGGCAGCGCGTATAAGAGCGTCCATCAGTCGGAATGAGTACACCTCAGGTTCCAGGTCGTAGTCGAACATGGTTTTGAAGGCCGTCATCTCAGGATTCATCACCATGATGTTCTGCGTGATGCCATTACGCCGTAGGGTGACGCCCTCGTCGGCAACAGCCACGGCCAGATAATCGACACGATGTTCCTGCAACGTCTTGGCCACCTCCACAGCGCCAGCTCCGTAGGCGTCGGCCTTCACCATACACACCAGCTTAGTCGTAGGTTTCAGGAACGAACGGTAGTAGTTCAGGTTATTGACCAATGCGTTAAGATTAACTTCGAGAATAGTCTCATGCACCTTCTGCTCCAGGCGCTCGGTAATACGGTCGAATCCGAAAGTACGGGCACCTTTGATGAGCACCACCTCGTCGTGCAACTGCTGGAAAGCCGTACTAAGAAGGAAGTCATCGGTGTTAGCAAAAAAAAGTGTAGAGGGCAATGTGAAGAGAGAGGCGTGGGCACCAATGCACGGTCCAATGGCAATGAGTTTGCTTACGCCACGCTTCATGCACAAGGCGTTCACCTCGGCATAAAGTTCGGTTTCGGCCATACCGCTCTGGTATATATCGCTAAGTATCAGCGTACGGTGCGTTTCCTCACGTCGCGACATGAAGTCGAGTGCGATGTCGAGCGAGTTGATGTCCGAGTTGTACGTATCGTTGATGATAGTGCACCCGTGCTGGCCTTCTTTCACTTCCAGACGCATGGCCACGGGTTCAAGACGTGACATACGCTGGCGCAGGTCTTCGGGTTTAACCCCCAAATAGAGAGCTGTAGCCGCCACTGCCAGCGAGCACTCTATGGAAGCCTCGTCACGGAACGGCAGCTCATAGGCAGACAACAACTCATCGCGATGCCACCCAATGCGTTTGCCCTTGAAGCCCGAACGGCGTACACAGCGGCTCACAAGGTCATCGTCGGCGTTATAGATGATGACCTTAGCGTCCTGGAACAGTTTCAACTTCTCCATACACTTCTCTTCCAGCGAGCGGAAGTTTTCCTGGTGGGGCGCACCGATGGATGTCAGTACGCCGATGGTAGGCTGTATAATGTCACGCAGAGCCTCCATCTCGCCCAGTTGGCTGATGCCAGCCTCGAAGAGCCCCACCTCGGTCTGCTCGTTGAGCAACCATACCGACAGCGGCACACCAATCTGTGAGTTGTAGCTCTTGGGCGAGCGCGTTACCGTCATCTGCGGCGACAGCACCTGGTAAAGCCACTCCTTAACCATGGTCTTGCCATTAGAGCCCGTAATGCCCACGATGGGTATGTCGAACTCGTCACGATGGCGCTCGGCCAGTCGTTGCAGAGCCTCAAGAGGCGACGGTACGACGAGGAAATTGGCATCGGGGTAGGCCTCGGCGACAGAACCGCCAGGCACTGTAGAGGCAATGGCAGTAGGATTTGCTTCAACAACGAAGTTGCGCACGCCACGGCGATAGAGGTCGCTAATATAGCGATGCCCGTCGTTGCGTTGAGTCTTCAAGGCGAAGAACAAGGTTTCTTCAGGGAAACATAGTGAGCGGCTGTCGGTCAGCAACCACCTTATCTGCGTATCGGCCGAGCCGATGCGTCGCGCTCCAAGGAGCGTCGTAACTTTTTCTATGGTGTAATTCATATAATATGTTATTATTAACTTATCAAATATCAGGCAATGTAAACCTGGGGTATTTCTTTTTAAAGGCTGCCAGACGCTCTTTGGTCTGCTCCATGAAGAGGCGGTAATCATCAGCCTCGGGGTTGAAGGGCCTGTGCTGGAGAGCCTGCCTCAGGGGGCGCCACTCGTCAAGATAGGCCTTGGCCTCGGGCGAGAAAAAAGTGTCGACCAGGCGTTCCCAAATGTAGTCCACAGCCTGTTGCGACGGATGCAGCATGTCCGAGGCATAAAAGCGGTAGTCACGCAACTCGTCCATGACGATTTCGTAGGCGGGAAAATAACTGATGACGTCAGTAACCTTTTCAGCAGCCAGCAACAAGGTGGCCTTTGAGAGCTGGCTCTCATGGTAGCCATACTTACGGTATCGGATAGGACTAACGGTGAGTACAATGTGCATCTCAGGGTCAAGCTGGCGCAGCAGACTGGCGGCCTGGCGCAGATAGTCAGCACACTCATCGACAGAGAACCGCTCCTCTTGAAAAAGGTAAGCTGGACGTTTTTGACAGTTATCCACAATCTCCCCCGTCTCCTTGAGGCGGTAGACGTGGTTAGTACCCAGAGTGAGGAATACCGTGTTGGGCGTCTTGCGAGAAAGAGCATCACAACACTGAGAGACCGAGGGAGCAAGCCAGCGCTGCAAAGTATGCAGGATGCTTGCGGGGTTATACATCGTACCATAGGGATTCACCGTCGCGGGGAAGCCCTCAATGCGGAAACGCTGACCTATGCTGTCGGCAAAGCAAGACCCCACGAAGAGTAGCTCTTCGCAAGGGCCTATATGTAACTCCGAGGGGGCAATGTCAACTATGGTTCTGAAGTTCATTATTCCAAGGTTTCTGTATCCGATGTTTTAAGAATTCGATATTTCGGAATTTCGATGTTTCGACACAAAGATGCTTCCTTATGTTTAGCTGCGACTGACTTGCAGACCTGTTTTGGAGAGCGTCATGTCGACAAATCGGGCATTGGGGTTGGGCTGGGCACTATTTATAATCTGCTTGATACGGGCTGCAGCCTCTGGGTCCTTGGCCACCATGTAGAGATAGCCGCCTCCACCAGCGCCTGGCAACTTATAGCCCAGACACAAGTCGTCCACCATGTCGGTGATACGACGCACTGCATCGGGGTTAGTACCACTATCTATGAGCTGGTTTTGCTGCCATGTATGTCGGATGAGACGTCCCATCTCGATGAAGTCCTGCCGCTGGATGGCCTCGTACATGTCCATGGCATGCGCTTTCATGGCCCGTAGCTGACGTATCTCGCCCCCATGGTTGAGGAACATACGTCGTACTATCTCGGCCAGAATGGTTTTTGCCGTACGCGTGATGCCGGTATAATACAAAAGGTGACACTGGGCATACTCCGGCTGGGTGTACACCGCATCGGGGAGCCAACGCACTAACGGGTTCTGGTCAAACCCGCGTTTAGTCTCGAGCAGCTTCACACCACCCAGAACGCCCCCGAACTGGTCCTGCCAGCCACCACCCGTGGTTAACAGCTGTTCGAGTACCAAGGTGCGGTGCCCTATCTCGTTCTTATCCCATGCCAGAGAACAGAAGTCACTGACTGCCCCCAATACCGTAGAGGCCAGTATGCTGCTGGTGCCCAGTCCGCTACCTGCAGGAATAGCCGACAGCAGCGTGAGCTCGATACCACAGCCAAAATGCTCAAGCTGAGCTTTGAGCGAGGAATAGCTATCTTGCGAGAACTGCGGCAGGAAACCTGCCAAGGCCAAGGCTGCTTTGGGTATGGAGAAGGGCGATCCCACTTTGTTGAAAGCCCCTAACTGTTCATAAGTGTCAACCACTTCCATGGCGCCCAAATCAATGCTGCGCAACACGATGTGTGCCTCACGGCAAGGCTTGACATAAGCCTGCAGAGGCGGTTGCCCATTCAGTTCAATGGCTATGTTGACCACCGAGCCGCCTTCCATCAGACAATAAGGCGGCGTATCGGTCCAGCCTCCCGCCAGGTCAATACGCACTGGTGAGCGTCCCCATACTATCTGGTCAGGAAATACCGACAGACGGGGGCATTGTTTCTGGGCAAGCACCCCCTCAGTCAGTCCCTCTCTCAGCAGCCCAAAGGCCTGACTGCTTTCGCCCCGGAACATGGCGTCATGGATACGCGTCATAAGCGGTGCCTGAGCACCAATAGGCTCGGGCATGGGTAGTTTAAAATCATGGAATTCGCGAGCGGCATCTTCCAAGTCGAGCTGGTAGAACACAGAGTGCTGCCAGTTGCGAGCCAGTGCTGGCCAGTTTTGGCTACGGAACTGACGTCGCTGGGCAAAGAGCCGTCGCAGGTTGGCACGTTCGGCCAATGCATTACTGTTTACGGCCTCATCAATGCGATAATGACGCACCTCATAATCACTGTCACCTACAGGTACTACATCAATGCACTCGCCAGGTTCAAGGTGAATCTCCCAGTCGTTCTGAGGTACACCTGTCACCACGTTGTCGTGGCTTAACGTCCAACGAGGACCAATGAAGCTGTTTTCTATCCAGATATTATAGTTGTCTTCTGTAAACCGGTAGTTCATCACGGCATTCTGCGTGAAGATGCTGGGATGGGGCTTACGGTCGTTGTGCATAATATCGCGCTGGTCGTTGACAATGTTCTGGATGGCCACCGTCGACGATATCATCTCTCGCGAGGTACCGAAGTGATAAAACTCACCACCAGGCAACGGCACAATGGCTACGCTGAGTTGGCCGAGCTCTGGGTCGTCAATGGTAGGATGGGTACCCAAGGCACAGCCGAACTCGGAATAGAGATCGTACTCTTTGAGATGAGAGCTGTGTGTTCTCTCTTCGAGAGTGTGGCGTTGCAATGAGAGTTGTGCGTTATCATCTGCCTGGCTACGCTGCATGAGCAGGCGGACAGCACGGTCGGAGAGCATCCAAATACCAATGTCGGTCAGATAGTAGTGGTCTTTCAGCAGCGCAGAGAGACACTCCGGACTGGGTTTCTGCAGCATCTGTTTCAGGACGCCGGGGGTACGGCGGTCACTGACAAAGACGCCATGATTCTTGGCAATGGAGGCATCAAGCCATAGTCCGTAGCACACCACGTCGGCATCGGGGATGACCCCGATACGCTCAGCGGCACGGATGTAGACATCACCGCTTACTATCATGGTGGTCAAACGCTTAGGAGCCTGGGCCATCATACGTTCGTATAGTGGAAGCTGCAGGTCAAGCAAGGTCTGCGACAGACGTTGGCCGCGCTCCCAGCGAAAGACAGGAATTGGCGTCAGTATCTTACCACTAACAGCATAAGAAGGCAAACGCTTGCTCTGTCCGCCAGCATGTAGAATGATACAGCGGTCGCCACCCAGCCAGTCGCGGGCCTGTTGCAAGAGCCATGTAGTGCCGCCACCAGAGCCTAAACGGTGACCTATAGGGTCACAGTCGCAGAAATATTCATCGCGCGACAAGCCTGTCACATCATGGAAACAGTCTACAAGGTTAGGTGGCAGCGAGAGTAGCTTTTTCATGACTGGGCCTCCTTTCCGTCAGAGCTATCACGGCGACGGTCACGATAGACCTTATACGCCAGGAAGAGCAACACAAGGAACAGCACCGCATAAGCGACGTAGGCCACCGTTTCGGTGCGGTCAATGCTCTTGGGGAAGAAGCTCAATACTACCTCGTGGCGTCCTGGTTTCACCTGCAAGGCTCGCAGGACATAGTTGACACGCCCCAGTTCCTGTTCCACGCCGTCAACAGTAGCCTGCCAGCCTGGATAATAAATCTCAGAAAATACTACTACTCCGCCCTTGCTGGAATTGACTTCGTAGGTCAGCTGGTTGGGCTCATAGGCTTTAATGACGACTCGGCTCAACGTATCCTGCGCGACAGCCTGTCCCAGCACTTCCTGAAAACGCTTGTCAGCCACAGCCTCATGACGCAAGGGCAGCTGACCTGTCATATCGAGCTCCTGATTGGCGTTGTCTACATAGTGCACTTTGTCTACGAACCAAGCGTTACCATAGGTATAAGGATTCTCCACTGGTACGGTCTGTCCGCCCTGTAGGGGCAGGATGAAATACTTGGTGTTAAGCATGTTAAGCACAGGATAGATGCTATCACCGTTGACCATCGTCATGTCGCCGCCTGCCTCAGCTATGGCCTCGTACAGACCATGCATTTCTGATTCTATGTGGGCATCGATAAGTTCCTGATAGCGGCGCAGCTTAGCGGCATGATAGCCACCAATACTCTTCAGATAGTAAGAAGTCTCGTTCTCGTTGAAGGTCGACGTAGCCAGGTTGAGCACACGGAAGTCGAGCGACTTGTCCTGCAGGATATGGTCGATGGCTGCCGTCTTCTGCATGGGTTCCTCACGCACGCTGGCCGATACGAACATACCATCATTAAGGTAGCGCTTGTTCACTTGCCACATATCTATGAGGCATAGGGCCGTCAGTCCTACGGCAAGCCACTGCGCCTGCAACTTGCCATAACGATATAGTAGCAACAACAGGGTACCGATGACAATGATTGTGAAGGAGCGCCAACAGTCAGCCGTAAACATAGCCACGCGCATCTCTGTCAGGTTCTGCACCAGGGGCGCCAGTTGGTCAGCAGGTATCTGACTCATGGCCTGCATCTCACTCTGGCTGATAAAGCTGGAGAAGAAAAAGGTCGGCATGAGTGCAAACAGCAGACAGAAGCCTGCCGTCATGGCAAACGAGAGGGCTATCCATTTGAACTTGGTCTTCAGCTGCTGCGGATTGTCCATCAACTGCTTCAGTGCCAGCATAGCCAACAGGGGTATGGTGAACTCGGCAATAACCAAAATGGAGGCCACGGTACGGAACTTTGCGTACATCGGAACGTAGTCAAGGAAGAAATCGGTGAACGGCATGAAGTTACGTCCCCAAGACAACAGTACCGACAAGATAGTGACAGCAAGCAGAGCCCACTTCAAGGGCCCGCGGACGATGAACAATGCCAGCACAAAGAGCATCATGACAAAGGCACCCACATAGACAGGACCTGCCGTCATGGGCTGATCGCCCCAGTACTGTCCTATCTGCTGGTAAATACCCAGGTAATTATTGTCAGCATGCTTCATGGCCGTCTTGTTTTCCACCAGTGGTACCGAAGCTCCGCCCTTGGCATTAGGAACCAGCAGCGTCCACGTCTCGTCAATGCCATAGCTCCATTGTGTAATGTAGTCGCGGTCCAAACCGCTACTGGTCTGATTAGATGCATTCTGCTTTACCAATTCGCTCTTACCTCGCATCGACTCCTGGCCATAAAGCCATGTATGGTATAGATTCGACAAGTTCAGGCAGATGCCAATGGTTGCACCCACTACACAGGCTGCAGTGGCCTTCAGCAGGTGTTGATACTGTTTCTTACGAAGACCTTCGATGATGAAGGCAATAACCATAGCAGCGATGACGAACAGATAGTAATAAGTCATCTGCACGTGGTTGGCCAGCACCTCGAGGGCGGCAAAAAATGCAGTCACCACCAGTCCCCACAGGTACTTGCCCTTATAGGCCAGCACCACGCCTGCTATCATAGGCGGCAGATACGCCAAGGCCATAACCTTCCAATAATGACCGGCAGCAATAATGATAAAGAAGTAGCTGGAGAAAGCCCAGATGACGCCACCCAGCATGGCCAGATACCACCGGAAGTCGAAAGCCCGCAACAGGATATAAAATCCCAAAAGGTATGCAAAGACATACCACACAATGTCTGGCAGCCACAAGTGGTAGGCATTACCAGCCTGATTCAGCAGCGTCGTACTATCGTAAGACGGCGCCATCTGGTAGGTAGGCATACCGCCGAACAGAGCATTCGTCCATCGTGTTTCCTTGCCTGTACGCTGAATATACTCGACTCGTTCCTGTCCAGCACCACGATTGGCCGACGAGTCGTGGCGATAAAGGATGCGTCCCTCTATATCGGCTGGGAAGAAATAAGCCACTGAAATCACTACAAACAGAAGTACTACCAACACGTCAGGCAGCCATTGTCTCAGATTCTTCATAATCGTTTTCTTTGCATTTTGGGTGCAAAGATACGAAAAAGTTTAGAGTTTGGGGATAGAGCTCCAAAAAAATTTGTACCTTTGTACCGTAAACAATATAAACGGACATGAAAATAGGAATTATAGTTGCAATGGACAAGGAGCTGCGACAACTGCAGCAGTTGTTCAACAAAGGGAATGTCAGAGTAGATAAATGCGGCATTGGCAAGGTAAATGCTGCCCTTGGAGCTCAGCGTATGATCAACGAGTTCCATCCCGACATCATCATCAACAGCGGTTGCGCAGGCGGAAACGGTGATGACATTGAGATACAGGACATCATCATAGGAAAAGAAGTGACATACCACGACGTGTACTGTGGGACCGCCATTGACAACTGCACCATCTACGGACAGGTACAGGGACTGCCCGCCCGATATCTAGCCGACCCCATACTGTTGGGAAAAGCGCTGTCCTTAAGAAATGTTGCTGCAGGCATCAAGCTACATGAAGGACTGATTGTTACCGGCGACTGGTTTGTCGACTCCAAGGAAAAGATGCAGAGCATTGTCGAGAAGTTTCCAGAGGCTCGCGCTGTCGACATGGAGTCGTGTGCTATAGCACAGACATGCTACATTAATCACGTACCCTTCATCTCTTTCCGCATCATCAGCGACATACCACTACGCGACACCGAAGCCTCGCAGTATCATAACTTCTGGGATACCGTGGCCGACAATTCATTTCACATGACACAGGCCTTCGTAGAAAGCCTATAATGTTTGAGCAGTCTTGCCTTTAGGACAAGACTGCTCACTTTTCCGGATGGGGGGAACTCATCTATCCACGTTTCACCGCAGCTTTTTTACGCTGGTCGTGGTCAAGGATAATCTTACGCATACGCATCGACTTGGGAGTTACTTCCACCAATTCGTCTTCCTTGATATACTCCAGACATTCCTCGAGCGACATGACAACCTTGGGAATGATGCGAGCCTTCTCGTCAGTACCAGAGGCACGCACATTAGTAAGCTGTTTGGCCTTGCAGACATTGATAACGAGGTCATTGTCATGCACATGCTCACCAACCACCTGTCCCATATATACATCTTCGCCCGGGTCAATAAAGAACTTACCACGGTCTTGCAGTTTGTCAATAGCATAGGCAAAGGCATTACCTGTCTCAAGGGCTATCATGGAGCCATTGACACGACGTTCTATCTCGCCTTTGTAGGGCTGATACTCCTTGAAGCGATGAGCCATGATAGCTTCGCCCTGACTGGCCGTCAGCACATTAGTACGCAAGCCTATAATACCACGAGAGGGAATGTCGAACTCAATATTGGTGCGCTCGCCCTGACTTTCCATCGACGTCATCTCACCCTTACGGCGCGTCACCATGTCTATCATCTTCGACGCAAACTCTTCGGGAACGTTAATAGTCAGTTCCTCAATAGGCTCGCACTTCTGACCGTCAATTTCCTTAAAAATAACCTGCGGTTGTCCTACCTGCAGCTCATAACCTTCACGGCGCATGGTTTCAATAAGTACTGACAGATGCAGCACACCGCGACCCGAGACCACCCACTTATCAGTAGAATTCTCGAAAGGCTCAACACGGAGGGCCAGGTTCTTTTCCAGTTCCTTCTCCAGACGGTCGTTAATATGACGTGAAGTAACAAATTTTCCTTCCTTGCCGAAGAATGGAGAGTCGTTGATGGTAAAGAGCATCGACATGGTCGGCTCATCAATGGCAATAGGAGGCAGGGGCTCAGGATTCTCGGCATCGCACAACGTGTCGCCAATCTCAAACTTCTCCAGTCCGATAACAGCACAGATATCACCACAGTCTACCTGATCAATTCGGGCGTGTCCCATGCCGTCGAAGGTGTGCAACTCCTTAATCTTCGTCTTCTCCATCGTGCCGTCACGGTGGGCAATGGTTACCTGCATGCCATCCTTCAGCCGTCCACGATGTACTCGTCCAACGGCAATACGTCCCGTATAGCTGGAGTAGTCGAGTGAAGTGATGAGCATCTGTGGTGTGCCTTCTATCTGGGTGGGCGCAGGAATCACCTCTACAATCTTATCCAAGAGATAAGTAATATCGTTGGTAGGCTTCTGCCAGTCCTCACCCATCCAGCCGTTCTTTGCCGAGCCGTACACGACAGGGAAGTCGAGCTGGTCCTCGGTAGCATTGAGCGAGAACATAAGGTCGAACACCATCTCGTAGACCTCTTCCGGACGGCAGTTAGGCTTATCCACCTTGTTAACAACAACGATGGGCTTCAGCCCAATCTCTAAGGCCTTTTGAAGCACAAAACGTGTCTGGGGCATCGGACCCTCGAAGGCATCGACCAGCAGCAGACACCCGTCTGCCATGTTGAGCACGCGCTCTACCTCGCCACCGAAGTCGGAGTGTCCCGGAGTATCGATGATGTTAATCTTGGTTCCTTTCCAGTTAATACTGACATTCTTAGAAAGAATCGTAATGCCTCGTTCGCGTTCCAGGTCGTTAGCGTCCAACACCTGACTCGACAGGTTCTGTCCCTCACGGAACAGATTCCCGGCCAGCATCATCTTGTCCACAAGCGTCGTCTTGCCGTGGTCTACGTGCGCTATAATCGCAATGTTTCTGATATCCTGCATAAGTCTTTTCCGTTATTTTCGGCTGCAAAGGTACAATTTTTCTTCCTCTTCTGCAACTCAATGGCAAAAAAAAAAACTCCAGCCCCTGTAAATGTGAGGCTGGAGTAAATACAAATACCTTTTTTATTTTGATTTTACAGGTCTTACAGCCTTGATACCACCGCCATTTCTTTCAATGGTTTCCAAAGTTCCATCATCACATAAATAATAGACATTATTGCCCTCAGCGTCAGCCAACCAATATTGGAAACGTGCATCAGTATAGCCTAAAGAGACGTATGGCATAAAGATAGATTTGCCGCTAGGTCCCGTTATCTTATAACCGTTATACTTGTCTACGGTCACCAATTCCCACTTGCATTTCCTAATAAGTTCCAAAGCCTCTTCCTTGGTGGGGTATCTCCATCCGTTGCCCATAATCTGCCGAGCCCTGTCTTCTACAGTCCCAGCTATACCCGTAGACGACTCGATTTTTTTTGCTATTCCCCAATAGCCTCTGATACCCGGACTTGTCACTTTGTCGGCAGCCAAGTTATATCCTGACCATATAACGCTTAATCCCAAGTCTACTTCCTTGGCAGCTGTAATGGGATCTGATGAACGCTCATAAACTGCGTGATAATAAAGTGAATAATCTTGTTTTTGCCATTCATTCTTTATATATTTGTATGCCACAAGTTTGTCCATCTTACCAGACGAGATGCCATAGCAGCCAAACTGTGTGTCTTCGACAAACATAGTAGACATGCCCATAAACGTTCCCCCACTAGTATTCGTTTTAATAGAATTACCATTAGGTCCCGTTATTTTATACCCTCCTGTGCTCAGCTTTTCCCATTTACACTTATCCAGCAATTCCTGTCCTTCTTCTTTTGTTGGCAAGCGAAAGAAATCGCCCCATCTTACACGCGCCACGTCCCTTTTCGTTGCCCGGTAGTCAGAGAATTGGCAGCGGGTAGGTGGAATAGCCGACAGACTAAGATAGCTAAAATAACCCATATCCGAGGGAGCCCATTTCACGCTCAAGCCGAGATCTACGGCTTCCACTCCTTTGATAGACTTTCTATCGGGAGGCCAATAGCCGTCATAATCTACTTCTGTCTCTGATTCTTTTGTTACATCATTTGCACTTGCAGGAACAATACGATAGCGTGTGGTAATCGAACCAATCTGAAGAATAATATAAAGATTGAGGTTCTTGGTCATGCTATAGTTACGACCATTGAGTATGAACTTTGTTTTGTCACTGAGAGATTCCTGCCATTTATAGTGCTTACCGTTAGTGTGATCTATAAAATCACCATTTTTACTAAATGTGACTATGGCATTCAACGCAAGGGGATTGTCAAATTCGGGATTCTTCCCATTGATGATCTCAGCATCTGTCCATACTTCAACTTCTGCAATTTTCCACGTTCCCGTAATACCGTTCTCAACGTTTACTTCGTCTATACTTGTGGGGGCGTCATTATCATCGTCTGATGATGGGCATGCTGTTAACACTAAAGCTGTTAAAGCTATCAGCAAGCTGTCTGCTATTGTTCTAAGATAATGTTTCATTTCCAAGTTAGTTTATAATCCCAATAACTCTGGTTATATTCGTAGTTTTCCACACTCTCTTTGTCTGTATATCGTTGCTCTTTTTGGGCTATAACCTCAGACAACTGACCATCGGTTATCTCAAATGAGTATTTATAGCCTTCCCAAAGGTCAGCTCTTCCCGAACGTCCGAGTGCATCGTCAATATAGAAAACATTTTCATGAAACTCATAGACCTCACTCAGCAGATTCTTGGGTTGAACTCCAAAATAGTTGAAGAGCGGAAGATACCATTCGACATAGAACTCGGAACTGCCACCAGGTTGACCGGGGGCAAGACTCGCTCTTAGCGCATACCATGTTTGACTAAAAAACAAATTTCTGCTTGCACTATTAGGCAAACCACTAGGTACGAACCAGTATTGGAAATTTGATTGATTGACATTTACAATATTGTCATTCTCCCACATATAAGTAAACATATAAGGGTTGTTCTCCTCATGTCCCTCGCCATAATATTTGCCCATATACCGCGTTTCACAGACTTGATATAAACGATTTGAGCTATCATAAACAAAAGACGTTTCATAGCCGTAATCCGGTATCCATTTCACAATTTTCCCATTTTCCACCTCACAACTGCCAAATGGCCTCCCATTATAAGTCACATGAATGGAACTTGCATAATAGCTATAATTATACGTATCTGTAGGGGTGGTGGGAATCTTGGATTGACCATAGTGGTAGTATCTCATCTCACGTACGCTACCGTCTTCATAGTACTCAAACTGCACAATAGGGTATGGATACTTATCGTCATTAACATATATCCCAGAAATCCTTCTGCTTGCGAAGTCGGAGCTTGACGACTCTTCGTCATCAGATGACGAACATGAATTAAACAATGCAAACACGGCGACCGTCAGTATAACAATTTTTTTCATTATTTGATAAAATCTTAATAAGAAAAAGGCGTGCAACCATCCGATGCTTATTCTCAATTCTGGTTACCGGCAAGTGACCATGCGCATAAACAAGCAAGAACAGTTCACGCCCCTTACGGACGTGAACCTTCTGAACTGCTTGCTCTCGTGCGCGAATATTTTGCCGGTATTCGAATTGAGAGAGACAAGAGCAGAAAGCTCAAGTTATCTAAAAAGACTTTCGAACGGGGGATGCGACGCACAACTTCATTGTTAGTAATTGATTTTTGTTTGTCTCGTTCCCTCTTGGGAGTGCCCCGCTGAGCGGCGGCTATGGCTCCCCATCGTTGTCGTATACTGTCTGGTTCTTACTTAAATCTTATTGAAATTATACACTAATATCTTTTATCAATTGCTCTATCATGCAGATAAAGTCCCTTGAAAGGGTTACTTGCTCCTTCAAATCTTTTTCGGTAATATCATAAGCACAGTTATAGTCTGCCTTTTGGCGAAGCTGCATCATCCGAGCAAAGAAACTTCCGTATGTGACTTCAATCCTACCTGATTTTACGAAATGAAGACTAAATTGGGTAACGGCTCCCGAGTGCTTCTTAGCAGCAGGCAGACCATAGGCAATAAACAGCCCTTGGACAGCATGGTAACAAGCATAATAATAACGGTTGGCTGCCAAGTCCCAATACTGCATGGCATACATCTCTTCTGCTTGCCTGAGAAATCTGTTGGCTTTCTCCATTTGCAGGTCCACCAATGTTTTTATTCCTTGCTTGTCCATAGCTATATCAAGGGGATGCCGTCACGGACCACATTCTCGTAAAACGGTGTTACGCGGTATGTGTCCCATTCCTTCTTAGTATACATAATCGGGTTGATTTCCTCTCCAAGGTCGCAGCCAAGCAGGACAAAAGGATAGCTGACATTGTCGTAGTCAGACTGGTCTAATGAATCTTTATCAAGTAGTATAAGGATATCCCAGTCGGAATGCTGGCTGGCATCGCCTCTTGCCCTGGAGCCATATAAAATGGCTTTACCCCCAGTTGGAACTGACGAACGGGCGATTTCCTTTATTCTTGATAGATTCGTTTCTTCTGTCATCGCTGTGATATATTTTACGGCAAAGTTAGGCATAATTTCTGAAACAACAAAAAAAAATGGAAGAAAAAGTAAGCCGCGACGGTTTACTGTCGCTAGATTCGTACCTACAATAGGGGTACAAACTGTAAAAGAAGGTTAAATTCACGACTGCGGCGGAAAATTCTTCATTTTTCACTCTTCACTCTTCACTAAAATTAGTAACTTTGCAGCCGCATTTGACGATGTACCCCACTGCATGATGACAATGGCAGGCATCAGAAAGATGTATAGTATTAACAATTAAATTCATCAAACAACATGTATTTAGATTCAGCAAAGAAGGTAGAGATCTTCGAGAAGTACGGCGAGAACGCTCAGGATACCGGTAGCGTTGAAAGCCAGGTTGCCCTGTTCACCTATCGTATTCAGCACCTCACCGAGCACCTGAAGAAGAACCACAAGGACTTCGGAACTGCTCGTGCACTGACCAAGATGGTAGGTCGTCGTCGTAAACTCCTGAAGTATCTCTACAACAAGGACATCAATCGCTATCGTGAACTTATCAAGGCTCTCGGCCTGCGTAAGTAATTGGCAAGTGATAAAGAAGAAAGCCTCGCAAATTTGCGAGGCTTTCTTCTTTATCAACGCTTATGATTACTGCAACGTAATATTTACTTTCTCCTTCGTAATATTCTCACAGTTGGTAAAGACTGCGTCTTTCTTTGCCGTAATGACGATATTCTTCAGGTTGATGCCCTGGATAGGCATCTCGGGCAGGCCGTTGAACTCCATGGCACGGCCAGCACCATTACAGACAACATTCTGAATGTCGATGTTGCGGAAGATGGGCGTACCCTCATTGACGGGAGCCTTGGTGGTGTTGTCGGGGTTGTCGCCATCAGCCAGCATCTCGGCTACGCTCTTGCCACCGTAGTACATATTGAAGGTAATAGCATCGGTCTTGATGTCGGTCATCGACACCTTCTTTATGAAAATATTCTCCACGATGCCACCACGGCCACGGGTCGACTTGAAGCGCAGACCCACATCGGTACCCAGGAACTGGCAGCTCTTGACGAGGATGTTGCGCACACCGCCACTCATCTCAGAGCCTACCACGAAGCCACCATGACCAGCGAATACAGTACATCCGTCTACTACCACATTCTCGCAGGGACGACCACGACGGCGACCGTCCTTATCCTTACCACTCTTAATGCAGATACCGTCATCACCTGCATCGAACTTCGAGTTGACGATAAGTGCGTTCTTACACGACTCAAGGTCGAGGGCATCGCCGTTCTGGGCGTATGAAGGATTACGGGCCAGCACATTGTCAAGAATAATATTCTCGCACATCAGAGGATGGATGTTCCAAGCTGGCGAATTTTGGAAGATAACGCCCTGAAGCAACACGTTCTTACAATTAACAAGACTAATCATCACAGGACGTAGGAAACGCTTAAAGTGGTTCCATTCTGCCTCTGACGTAGCCTTAACAACATTCATGTCAGCACTTTTCTCGGCATCGGCATACCCCTGAGAGGGAACCCAGTAGTCTTTTTTCGAAACGACGCCACCTGGACGGGCCGTGACTTCCTTCCACTGAGCGTCGGTCACCTTGCCGCGCTTCACAGGACGCCAGTACTGACCATTGCCGTCAATGACACCACGACCGGTAATAGCGATGTTCTCGCATCCATTGGCAGAGAGGGGCGACAGACAACGACGCGTGTCAAGACCCTCAAACGATGTCTCGATGATTGGATAGAGTGTCTCGTCAGGAGAGAAGAGGATTACAGCACCTACCTGCAGATGCAGGTTAATATTAGACTTAAGCTGGATGGGGCCAGTAAACCACACGCCAGCAGGCACTACAAGTTTGCCACCGCCCTGCTGAGACAAGGCATCGATAGCACGGGCAAAAGCATCTGTATTGAGAGCGATGCCATCACCCACTGCACCATAGTCACGCAGGTTAACCTGTCGGTCGGGGAACTGAGGCGCAGCAACCTCTGGCATCTGGAATGGCAGATCCTTGGTGAAGCGCTTGTACGGATTCTCACAGTTAGCACAGGGCTTGTCTTTGTCACAAGCGTGGTGCTTTTGGGCCGAGGCAGTCAGAGCGACGCCTAACAGCAGAAGGCAGACTAGCTTTTTCATTATCATTATTGTTTGTTTAAGGGTTAGTCTTCTTTTATCTCACTCAAAGGTATCATTACAAAATCACGCTCACACATCAGCGGATGAGGAATCTTTAGGTCGGGCTCACTGACCGTGAGGTCATCGTAGAGCAATATATCAATGTCTATCGGGCGGTCGGAATAGCCAGACGTAGTCTTGCTTCGGCGTCCCATGGAGCGTTCTATCCGCTGGGTAAGTTGTAGCACCTCGCGTGGCGTCTTGTCGGTCTCACACAAAACAACCGCATTCAGGAAGCTGTTATCCGACTGGAATCCCCATGGCTCTGTCTCAATAAATGACGACTGTCGTGTCACCTCGCCAACCTGCTCTACTATTAATCGTATTGCCTCTAACAGGTTCCGTTCCCTGTCGCCAAGGTTTGAGCCCAGGCCAAGATATACCCGATGCTTAGTCATCAAGTATCAGCATTGCGTCGCCATAGCACCCAAACATATAGCCATTGTCAAGAGCCTTCTGATATGCCTCCATAATAAGGTCATAGCCGCCAAAAGCCGCTGTAGCCATCAGCATTGTAGACTCAGGCTGATAGAAATTAGCCACCAGACTGTCTGCCAGTCCAAAGTCGTATGGCGGGAAGATGAAACGGTTAGTCCATCCATCGAACTCCTTAAGCAAGCCGTCAGTACCCACAGCCGACTCTGTGGCACGCAACGTGCTGACGCCAATGGCACAGATATGGTGTCCGTCGGCCTTGCCCTGATTGACTGCATCACAGGCGTCATTTCCTATAATCACCTGTTCAGAGCTCATCTTGTGCTTGGTCAAGTCTTCTACCTCAATAGTATCGAATGCTCCCAGACCACAATGTACGGTAATATTCGCGAACTCGATGCCACGAATCTCAAGACGCTTTAGGAGTTCACGGCTGAAGTGCAATCCTGAAGCAGGCGCAGTGACAGCGCCCTCGTTCTTTGCATAGATAGTCTGAAAATTCTCCATGTCATCAGGCGTCACGTCTCTCTTGTTGACAATATAGCGCGGAAGAGGAGCAGAACCCAGTGCGAACAATTCCTTTTTGAACTCGTCATGCGGACAGTCATAGAGAAAACGCAGCGTACGTCCACGGCTGGTTGTGTTGTCAATGACCTCAGCCACCATAGGCCCGTCTTCCTCGAAGAAGAGCTTATTGCCAATACGAATCTTGCGCGCCGGTTCCACCAACACATCCCACAGACGAAGCTCCTCGTTCAGCTCGCGCAGCAAGAACACCTCTATCTTTGCATCCGTTTTCTCCTTTGTACCATAAAGGCGAGCAGGAAACACCTTAGTGTCGTTGAGCACCATGACATCACCCTCATCGAAGTAGTTGATAATGTCGCGGAACATCAAGAACTCGTCAGTATCGTTCCCTTTGGCATCCTTCACATGCATGTCGATAGTCTGGCTCTTACGATGGACTACCATCAGACGGCATTCATCACGACGGTAAACCTTTTCTACGCTACCATCCTCATTCTCGAACGTCTTGTGAGGAGGCTCAAGGGCCAGCCGGTCCTCTGTGAGTCTGAATCGGAATTGTGACAGTTTCATCAGTATAATAACTATTTTAACGAATTACTATTTATTTCTCTATCTCCTGTTGAGCCAACCATTGGGGGAAGTCATCCAGTGTCAGACAATCGTCTATGCTGATATTCCCCACTCTGGTACGGCATAGTGCCGTAAGGTAGGCTCCGCTCTGTAGGGCCCGACCGATGTCGCGTGCCAAGGCTCTGATATAGGTACCTTTTCCACAACGCACATGAATGCTCATCTGCATCTTCTCGGCATCGAAGTCCATCAGCTCGATGGCATCAATACGAATGGTTTTAGGTTTCAACTCTACCGTCTCACCCTGCCGTTTCAATTTGTAGGCCCTGTCGCCTCCTATCTTACATGCCGAATATGAAGGCGGAACCTGCTGTATCTCTCCGACAAAGTCCACCAGCGTTTTCTCTATAAGCTCCCGGGTTATATGCGAAGTAGGATACGACTGGTTCATCTCATGCTCCATATCGTAGCTTGGAGTGGTAGCCCCCAACTGCAACGTTGCCGTATACTCCTTGGTATCCAGCTGCAAGCGCTCTATCTCCTTGGTCTTCTTACCTGTACAAAGTATAAGCACTCCTGTGGCCAGAGGGTCCAGCGTACCTGCATGCCCTATCTTGACCCTTCTGACGCCTACAGCTCTTGAGACGCGTGTGCGTACATAAGCCAAAGCCCCGAACGAAGTCATACGGTAAGGCTTGTTAATGTAGATGTATTCGCCCTCTGTGAAGTTCATCAGTCAACCATTGCAAGTGAATGTCCTGTCAGGAGCAACACAATGATGATGCCGCCCACAATGATACGATAGTAACCAAAAGCCTTGAAGCCATACTTTGTAAGGAAACCGACAAACCACTTCATGGCCAACAAAGCCACGATGAACGAGACAACACAGCCCAATACCAGCATCGTAATGTTATGCGTCGTTGCCCAAGAGGTCTCTTCCTTCATCAAATCAAGCAAATCAAGCAACGTAGCTCCTGCCATGGTCGGTACAGCCAGGAAGAACGAGAATTCTGCAGCCTTCTTTCGGGTCAGCCCTTGTGCCATACCACCGACGATGGTTGCCATGGAGCGCGAGACACCAGGAATAACAGATATACACTGGAAAAGACCAATACGGAAGGCTCGCTTTTCATTAACCCTGTTTGACTCGCTACCCTTGTTGAACAGCTTGTCGCAATACAGCATGAATATACCTCCCAGCACCAGCATGGCAGCTACCACCTCGACACTGTCGAGCAACCAGTCAAGCAAGCCCGACTTTTTGGCCAGCAAACCTATTACCACTGCAGGCAGTACACCCACAAAAAGCAACCAGTAGAAACTAAAGCGATGCTTCAACCTCTGAAAGACATTGCTCCCTGCAGGAGCAGGAGAGCTATCAACAGAAAAGAAATGCTTCCAGTAAAGACATACCACCGAAAGGATAGCGCCAAACTGGATGATGAATGTAAAGGCATGCACAAAAGGGTCGCCTTGAGGAACCCCCAACAGGTTCTGCGCAATAATCATGTGTCCTGTCGACGACACAGGCAGGAACTCAGTCAGGCCCTCAACGACAGAAATGATGATGGTCTCTATCCAAGTCATCTGATATCCTCCTTATCCTTTGGCTTTCTGACAACAGCATAAACCATAGATACGAAACCCAGCAAGCATACCACAGGTGCCACCTTGATACGACGGGCACTGAATATATCCGGATTGTAGGCCGTCTCTGTAGAGCCGCTACCGCTCATCAGCAGGAAGCCTATTATCACTACTGCCATACCAATGGCCAGCAGAATAAAGTTGACCTTATCAAAAGCGAAATCTCTTTTATCCATTCTATCTTAACTCCTCTAACTTCTTAACTCCTTAACTTCTTAACTCCTCAAATCTTATACAACTCTCCCGCTCTCATGCGCAGGAACTTGTTAACAGCCAGCCATGCACATAGCGCCGTAATGACTATACCGAATATCAGTACACTAATGGCGGTAATAGCCATCACCTGCCATGTCACTACATCTTCGATACCAGGCTGTGTAAGATAAAGTCCGTATGCACCGGCACCCAATACCATGATGGCAAATATGGCAGCTACGACACCAATGCTGACAGCCTGTTTCAGGAAAGGACGTCTGATGAATCCCCATGACGCTCCCACCAGCTTCATGGTGTGAATGACAAAACGGCGGGCATAGACACTCAGCCTGACGGTATTACTGATGAGTGAGAACGACACAAAGGTAAGCAAGGCAGCCAATACCAGGAGCACAATGCTTATTCTACTCAAGTTCACGTTCACCCGGTCCATCAGGTCCTCCATATACGACAAATCGGTCACTCTGGCGTCCTTCTTTATTTCCTTTGCTATCCACCGCAACGAATCACGATTGGCATAGTCGGCCTTCAGCTGCACCTCAAGAGTACTTGGAAAAGGATTAAAGCCCAGAAACTCCGACGGGTCGCTGCCCATCTCCTTCACCTGTTCCCGTAAAGCATGCTCCTTGCTGATGTAGTCAATGTTATGACTGTAAGGCCTATGATACAGGTCACGACACAGCATCTTAGCCTCATTTACCGTCACCGAGTCGTTCAGCATCACCGTCACCACAAGATTCTCCTTCATGTGTGCCGACAAATTATGTGCCGACAACACGAAGAACACCACCAAGCCCAACAGAATAAGCACCATGGTAGTACTTATGCATAACGTTACGGCCTGCATACCACGTCGGCTGCGGCTTCCTTTTTGCTTCTTACTCATAGTCTACAATTAGCCAATTTGGCGCAAAGGTACTAAAAAAAGGGAAAAGCACGAAACGAAAAGCGAAAAAAATAGCTTCCCCCATGCTATTTTCACATAAAATATGTAATTTTGCACCCGTTATGAGTACTATCATCTATCCTTCGCCCATTTTCGGCCCGGTTCACAGCCGCCGTCTGGGCATCTCGTTAGGCATTAATCTGCTGCCTGCTGACGGAAAAGCATGCAGCTTCAACTGTATCTACTGCGAATGCGGTCTGAACGAAGACCACCGCCCTACCCTTCACATGCCGACACGCCAGCAGGTAGCCGAAAAGTTAGAAGAGCAACTCCAGAAAATGGTGGCCGACGCCAAGCTGCCCGACGTGCTCACCTTTGCCGGTAATGGCGAGCCTACCAGTCATCCTCAGTTTGCCGACATCATCGACGACACCATCCGCCTGCGCAACCGCTACTGTCCGCAGGCCAAGGTCAGCGTACTCTCCAACTCTACCATGATTCACCGTCAGACCGTCCACGACGCCCTCATGCGCGTAGACAACAACATTCTGAAGCTCGACACGGTAGACCCCGTTTATATCAACAAAGTAGACCAGCCCAACGGCAGCTACGACGTGCGCCAGATCATCGAGGGCATGAAGTCGTTCCAAGGACACGTCATCATCCAAACCATCTTCATGCAGGGCGAGTGCCATGGCGAGTCGGTCGACAACACCGGGCCCGCGTATGTCGACCCCTGGCTGGAAGCCGTCAAGGAGATAGCCCCCCAGCAGGTCATGGTCTACACCATCGACCGCGAGACACCCACCCCAGGTCTGGAAAAAGCAAGTCGCGAACAGCTCGACGCCATCCGCGACCGTGTACTTGCCCTGGGAATACCCTGTACGGCCAGCTATTGACGACTGTCGTCCCCGCAACAACGGGAACGACAGTTGTAAAACATTACTTGTTGATGATTCCCACCTCCGTAGCGCGCAGGAACTCAATGATGTGACGGATGAAGGGGCCGTCGGGCACCTGCTCCTCTATCTGGTTCACAGCATCAAAGAGCGACGTCTTGCCGTGGAACACCAGGCGGTAGGCGTTGGCGATATGCTTAAGCACCTTCTCGTCGATGCCGTGCTGACGGGCCACCTGCATGTTCACGCCACCATACTCCTGCTTGCGGGTACAGATGATGTAAGGAGGAACATCCTTCGAGAAACTGGTACCGGCCTGAATCATCGAACCCTTACCCACACGCGTCTTGGCATTCTCGATGACGCTTGACGAGAAGATGACGCCATCCTCTATCATACAGTCACCGGCTATCTTCGTACCATAGCCGAAGACACAACGGTTGCCCACCTTCGTATCGTGCGAGATGTGGGCACCCTCCATCAGCACGTTGTCGTTACCTAACACCGTCTGTCCACCAGTGTGGGTGGCACGGTTCACCACCACATTCTCGCGGAAGATATTGTTGTCGCCAATGATACACTCCGTCTTCTCGCCATGGAACTCAAAGTCCTGCGGCAATGCCGAGATGACTGTTCCCTGATGCACCTTGTTGTTATTACCCATCCGGGTACCATTACAAATGCTGACAAAGGGGAAGATGATACAGTTGTCACCTATCACCACGTCGTCCTCAATATAGACGAAGGGGAATATCTTACAGTTGGCGCCGATTTTCGCCTTTGGCGATACCTCTGCTCTTGGACTTATTTCTGACATATTAACCTATCCTTTTTAGACATAATAACATAATAACATGTCCCTCTATTTAGACATAATAACATAATAACAAGGCCGCTACTTGCCGCCGCCTCCGAGAGCCGTATAGAGACTTACCACGGTCTGCATCTTATTAAAGTCATCCGATACCTTGTTCAGCTGAGCAGAAAGCAGCTGTGTCTGTGCAGTGATAACCTCCAGATAGCTGCTGCCCGAACTGACGTAAAGGGCACGGGTGTCTTCCACATTCTTAGAGAGCACCTTGACACGCTGACTTTCCAGCTGCGAGTTAGCATCGTAGCCATTATAGTTGACGAGCGCATTGCTGACCTCATTACCTGCCGAAAGAATAGCGTTCTGCCAGTTGTTGAAGGCCTGCTCGTACTGCAGCTTGCTCACCTTCAGATTGGCAATCAGCGCACCGCGGGCGAAGATGGGCTGCGTCAGCGAGCCGAAGAGGTTCAGCAGCCACTTGCCGGGATTCATAGACCCCGTCATGTTGCTAAAGGCGCCCGTAGCACCAATGGTGATGCTGGGATAGAACTGCGAGCGGGCCGTCTGCACGTCATGGAAGCAGGCAGCAAGCTGCATCTCTGCGTTGTGCACATCGGGGCGGTTCTGAAGCAGCTGGACGCCAACCCCCGTAGCAAACTCGGTGGGCAGCGACTGCTCGGCCAGTGTCGAACGCGGTATCTGCTGACCAGCCTGACCAATCAGCAATGAGAGTGCATTCTCCGTAGCACGTATCTGGCGACGGAAGTCGTTGGCCTGCGTCTGGGTAGACAAGTAGGCAGCCTCAGCACTCTGTACACTGGTAGAGCGCATGCGTCCCAGCTGGTGCTGCATCTTCATAATGTCCCACGTCTCTTTGGCCATCTTGCTCATCTCGGTGACGATGCGCAGCTGCTCGTCCAGCATCAGCAGCGTGTAGTAGCTGTTGGCAATGCCCCCGATGACCTGTGCGCGGACGGCCATCTGGTAGTCCTTGAAGCCCAGCAGCTTCATCTGCGTGGAACGCTTCTGCGAGAGGATGTTGCCAAAGAGGTCCAGCGTCCACGATGCAGTCAGCGGGAACTGGTACGACTTGGTAGTCACCGACGGGTCGGTATATACCGTGTTGATGCTTCCCATCTGGGCCTGAGCACCGCCAAAGGTGATGGCAGGCAGGAAAGCCAGCTTGGCAGCCTTCAGCATGGTCTCATACATCTGTACCGTCAGGACAGCATTCTGCAGGTTGGCGTTCTTCTCCAGACCCTGCTCGATGAGTGCCTGCAGCTGAGGGTCAGTGAATACGGCACGCCAAGGCAGGTTGCCGAAGGAGGCAGTGTCCTCTGGCGCCACGAACAAGGTGTCAGCGTCGCTTACGGCATCGCGTATCAGTCCCTTTGTGTCCACCTCAGGACGCTCGTACTTGTTATATACGCCGCAGCTGCTCATCAGCAAGCCTGCGACAGCTAATATCATATACTTCTTCATAGCTCTTTACTCCTCTAATTTATAGTCCACAGGACGGTGGGCATACTGAGATATCTCGCTGGCCACGTCGTTGTTGATTTCCTCGTCCTCAAACTTCATGGGCGAGATACGCTCCTGCAAGGACTGGAAGATGACGAACAGCGTAGGCACTACAAGCACCTGACACAGCGTACCAATCAACATACCGCCCACGGCAGCGGCACCCAGCGTCTGGTTACCGTTCTTACCTACACCCGATGCAAACATCATAGGCAGCAGACCGATGACCATGGCCAACGACGTCATCAGAATAGGACGCAGACGTGCCGCAGCACCCAGCGTAGCCGACCATGTAATGGCCATACCCGTCTGACGGCGCTCCAGGGCGAACTGTACGATAAGGATGGCGTTCTTGGCCAACAGACCTATCAGCATGATGAGCGATATCTGCATATAGATGTCGTTAGAGTGTCCGAAGAGCATCGTGAAGAGGAAGCAGCCTGCCAGTCCGAAGGGCACCGAGAGCACCACAGCCAGGGGCAGGATGTACGACTCATACTGTGCCGACAGGATGAGGTAGATAAAGATGAAACACAGCAGGAAGATAACGGCCGTCGTGTTCGACGACTTGGCCTCCTCACGCGTCAGACCTGAGAAGTCGTAGGTGTAGCCTTGTGGCAGCACCTGTTCGCCTACCTCGGCAATGGCCTTCAGGGCCTCACCCGTAGAGTAGCCAGAGGCCACGGTACCGGTGACGTTGATAGAAGTAAACAGGTTGAAGCGGTTAATATTGGACGGTCCGTAGACGCGCTCCATGCGGCAGAACTCCTGCACGGGCGACATGCCGCCAGGCGTACGCACGTAGATGCTGTTCAGCGACTCAGGCGTCATACGTGTCTCGGGCGAGCCCTGAATCATTACACGGTACAACTTACCGTAGGCGTTGAAGTTCGAGGCATACAGTCCGCCATAGTAGCCCTGCAGCGTCGTCAGCACCGTATTGGGCGAGATGCCGGCCTGCTTACACTTGGCCACATCGACGTACAGCATGTACTGCGGGTAGTTGGGGTTGTAGGAGGTCTGGGCTGTCTGGAACTCAGGCCGCTTGTTGAGCTCGGCCAGAAAGTCCTTCGTTACCTGGAAGAAACGGTCCAGCGAACCACCGGTACGGTCCTGCATGACGAGCGAAATACCCGAGTTGGCCGAGAAGCCTGGAATCATAGGCGGTCCGAAGGCCAGGATCTGGGCGTCCTTGATATGCGCCGTCTTCAGGTATATCTGCACCAGCACACCTTGCGAATCGTACGGATTCATAAAGAAACGGTAGATGCCGTCGCCCTGCCACAGTCCGCTGAGCTTCCACCAGAAACCTTTCTGGCGCTCCTCAAAAGGCTTCAGCTTGATGATGAACGTGGCCTGGTCAGAACCGGCACCGGCAATGAAGTTATAACCCTGAATCTGCTCACGGTTCAGAATGGCGGGGTCGGCAGCCAGAATAGAGTCAACCTGACTGATGACCTGCTTGGTACGCTCCACCGAAGTGGCGGGCGGCATGGAGACGGTACAGAAGATGGTTCCGGTATCCTCGTCGGGCACCAGACCCGTCTTCGTAGTAGCCATGGTAGTCACCAGCACCACAATACCGACGACAACCGCCAAGATAATGGCGATGGGCCTGTGCACCAGCTTCTCGATAATGCCCTTATACTTGCCCAGCACCTTGTCGTAGGCCACATTGAACGACGTATGGAAACGGTCAATGGCCGACATTTTCTTCTCGTGGCCCTCCTTGTCGTGAGGTTTCAGGAAGATGGCACAGAGGGCCGGCGACAGCGTCAGGGCGTTCAGCGCCGAGATGAAGATGCTGACGGCCATCGTGACACCGAACTCACGATAGAACGTACCCGAGGTACCACCGATGAACGACACGGGGATAAACACCGACGCCATCACCAGGGTAATGGATATGATAGCTCCCGAAATCTCGTTCATGGCGTCGATGGACGCCGTCAGTGCCGACTTGTAGCCCTGGTCCAGCTTGGCATGCACGGCCTCGACCACCACGATGGCGTCGTCCACCACAATGGCGATGGCCAGCAGCAAGGCCGACAGTGTCAGCAGGTTGATGGAGAAGCCAAACACACTGAGGAAGAAGAACGTACCGACGAGCGACACAGGCACGGCAATCAGCGGGATGAGCGTAGAGCGCCAGTCCTGCAGGAAGATGTAGATGACCAGGAACACCAGTATCAGTGTGAACACCAGCGTGAACACCACCTCCTCGATAGAGGCATACAGGAACTCCGTCACGTCGTAGTTAATCTTGTATTTCATGCCCGGCGGGAACAACTTGGCCTGCTCTTCCAACTCGGCCTTTACCTGCTTGGCAATGTCGTTGGCATTAGAGCCTGCAATCTGCTGCACCATACCCATCACTGACGGGATGTTGTTGTTCTTCATCGACACCGAGTACTGCTGACCGCCCAGCTCTATCTTCGCCACGTCCTTCAGCTTCAGCGTCTGGCCGTTGGCATCACTCTGGATGATGATGTTGCCGAACTCCTCGGCCGACTTCAGACGTCCCGTATAGCGCATGGCATACTCGTAGGTGACGTCGCTCTCCTGTCCGAAGCTACCCGGCGCAGCCTCGATGTTCTGCTCGGCCAGCACGCCGCTGATGTCTGAAGGCATCAGGTTGTACTGCTTCATCACGTCGGGCTTCAGCCAGATGCGCATGGCGTAGGTCTTCAGACCGGGGCTCTGCACGTCGCCCACACCCTGAATACGCTTCAGGGCGGGTATGATGTTAATGTTGGCATAGTTAGTCAGGAACTCGTCGTCGTAGCGTCCGTCCGACGTCAGCGAATACATCAGTACCTGAGAGGTCTGACGCTTCGTCACCGTCACACCGATGCGCGTCACCTCGGCAGGCAGCAAAGCCTGTGCCTGCGAGACGCGGTTCTGCACGTTGACGGCACACATATCGGCGTTCATGCCCTGACGGAACAGAATGCTCAGCTGTGCCGAACCGGTGGAAGCAGTAGAGGTGATGTAGTCCATACCCTCCACACCGTTGATGCTTTCCTCCAGCGGCGTAATGACAGAGTTCTTCACCGTCTCGGCGTCGGCACCCGGATAGCTGGTCCACACCGCTACGGTAGGCGGAGCTATATTAGGGTACTGCTCTATGGGCAGCGTCACCAGTCCTATGAAGCCCAGCAGCACGAGGACGATAGAAATCACCGTCGAGAGCACCGGGCGTTTGATAAAGGTTGTAAAAGTCATGTTACTTACTATTTGACAATTTACGAATACGTTTTACTTCTTCAGGGCGCCCACTATCTCGCCGGCCGACATGGCCTTGGCCTGCTCGCTTATCTTCTGCTGATAGCGCTCGGGGGTGATGGGCACAATCTCCATGCCGTCGTTCAGCTTGGTGATGCCATTGGTGACATACTTGTCGCCGGCCTTCAGACCCTCGGTCACGATATAGTTGTTGCCGTCGTTCTGCGGGTCTACCTTAATCTCGGTGTACTTCACCTTGTTGTCCTTGCCGAGGGTATAGACGAACTTCTTGTTCTGCACCTCCGATACACACAACTGGGGAATGACGATGGCGTTGGTGTTCTGACGCGGAATGACAATGTTACCCGTCTGACCGCTCTTCAGCTGCTTTTCGGGGTTGGGGAAGCTGGCAATGAGCTGCACCGAACCCGTGGCAGCGTCCACCACGCCGCTCATACGGCTCACCTTGCCTTCGTGGGCATATATACTTCCGTCGGCCAGCTGCAGCTTCACAGCGGGGAACGACGACAGGCCTTTCTGCGAGATAACCATGGCCTCCTTCTCGGTGACCGAGAAGTAGACGTCCATCGACGAGATGTTGGCCACCGTGGTCAGCGAGTTGGAACCGCTGACCAGTGCGCCCTTCTTATAGGGCAGCGTGCCCACGACACCGCTGGCCGGGCTCTTGACGTAGCAGAAGCTCAGCGCCTCCTTGGCCGAAGCCAGGGCAGCCTGGGCCTGGGCCAGCTGAGCCTTGGCACTCTCGAAGGTGTTCTGTGACGTCTGCAGCTCGTAGTCGCCGATAATCTTGTTGGCGTGCAGCTGCTTGGCGTTGTCGTACGTCAGCTGGGCCGTATTCACCTGCTGCTGGGCCGTGTTCACCGCTGCCTGAGCCTGGCGAACCTGAGCCTGGTACGTGGCATTGTCTATTACGAACAGGGTCTGGCCGGCACTGACCGTCTGACCCTCCTTGACATTAATCTGAATCAGGAAGCCCTGGGCTTTGGGGCGGATTTCCACATCCTGAACGCCCTTGATGGCAGCAGGATAAGTAGACTGCATGTCAGCACTTGTAGTACCCACCGTCACCACAGGAAACTCGTTGTCACCAAAAGTAGGACGGCCACCACCGCCACTGCATGCAACCAGCGTTGCAGCTATGGCTGCCAGCATCATAACTTTCTTCATATTCTTACCTTTTTTAAATTATTATTCTTTATTTCTAACCTGAAAATCAAACACATCTAAGTTCGTCCTTGTCAGTTTCAGCCGGCAAAGGTACTAAAAAAAACCGACTC
>OCTX012280501.1_pt1 | contig 40675 bp, 31 predicted proteins | sample 1539691 | NCBI WGS metagenome assembly OCTX01 (sample SAMN02144231, study PRJEB22623) | gut metagenome | biome: sheep rumen | host: Ovis aries | place: New Zealand
TTGCTAACTTGTTGTAAATGTAACAATTGCTAATCTGATGGAAATACTTTTCAGTAAAAAACCGAAACAGAATTGCAATTTTTTGTGCGCTCGACAGGAACACTTGTGCGCCCGACAGGAATCGAACCTGCACTCCGTGAGGAACTAGATCCTAAGTCTAGCGCGTCTGCCAATTCCGCCACGGGCGCAAAAATATCGGGAACGGGTTGTTCCCGCTTATTGCGGATGCAAAGTTACTACATTTTCGTGAAAGAAAAAAATAAAAACGGAAAAAAATACGTGACCATCATCAACTATATCGTCAGTCATGGAGAATGATTCTTACTACACAATAAAATCTTTGATCAAACAAAAGTTTTTGTAAAAGCAAGAAGCGCGTCTTTAGGACGCGCTTCTTGCTTTTCTCTGATTCCACTGCTATGTTTTCATCGTGGGCAGTCATTTGACGTAGCCCTTCGTCTTGCATCGCGGGCAATCCTTCAGTTCCTCTATGTCGCCCACGCAGCCACTTCCTCCGCACTCAGGGCAGAGCGTGACCGGGCGTAGATACTGTGCCGACACCCATCCGTCGTAGGTGAAGACAGCCACGGTCGGTATCACTTTGTTGACCGTCACATAGCAGAACCCGTTGCGTCGTTTGCCTTTGTCGTAGACGACTTCGTTTTTTTCGAGTTGCAGTTTCTGACCTTCCCAGAAAATCACGGGGTAATTCTTGCCTGGGCCTTTCCTTACGTTCACGTTGGTTCCGGTGGATACAAATCCTCGCTGCTTCTGTGCGGTGGCTGTTGTCATGCCAAGCAAGAGCAAGCATAATAAAACAAGTTTTCTCATGTCACGATTGTTTTTAGTTATGTTTGTTTGTCTGTCCTATGACATTAAAAAGCAAAGTTACGAATTTTTTGTTTATGTTATCATCAGTTTCCGTATTTGTTCAGAAAAAAAACGGTCGTTTTTCCTTATGACAAAGAAAAAACGGCCGTTAAGATGGTGTTTATTTGGCGTATCCTTTGGGGTTTCATCGCGGGCGATCCTACGGTTCTTCTATGTCGCCCACGTATTCACTATCTCATCATCTTCTTTCCGTTCACGATGTAGATGCCCGGTGATATATGGGTCTTCTTGCGTTTAGAACGTCCACTTTGCGGCGAGGGTAGGGATGACATAGAACTTGTGGTTCTGTCCCTTGTCGTCGAACACGAAGTTGTTGCTCACCTCCAGCTCTGTGCCCAGGCTGAGGTTCACGCCCTCCATCTTCCGCAGTTTGTTGAGGTTGAACCAGAACTGTGGCTCGCCGAGCACGATGAGCTTTCCGTCCACGTCCTTGTCGTACCACATATCCACGAATCCTGAGAATGTGCAGAGCCCGTGGGCGAAGGTGTCTCCCCAGACGCAGGTGGCCTGGAATCCGTTGAAAGCTCCTCGGTTCATCCCTTTGAAATAATATTTGTACATGAGTTGCAGTGAGAATGTCTTGCTGAAGTCCTTGCTTGCCCAGTTCCATGCACCTCCAGCCAGCAGAGCATGCTGGAATCGGGATGCCACGGGGGTGTGCTCGATGCTTGTTGCTCCTCCGTTATACTCCACATGGGCAGCCCACTGCCTGTTCTTTGTCAGGTTGAACTCACGTGCAATCTCCCAATAGGCTCCTGCTGCTCCGTCCTGATAGTAGTCGATGTCTGTGAATAGGAATGTGGATCCCCATTTGTCGGGTTTGAACATCTCGATCGTTGTGGTCACGTTCGGGCGTCCGCTCAGTTCTCCGTAGAGGGTGTGCCCCATGTCGTAGTGCAGCTGCACGTTCTGTGCCTGCGTTGCCAGGCTGCATGTCAGCAGCGCTACGGCTAAAAATCTTTTTACCATTTTTTTGATTTTTTGTTATTGGTGAGTCGGACGGGTCGGACAGGTCAGACAGGTCGGACAGGTCGGACGGGTCGGACAGGTCGGACGGGGCGGACGGGTCGGACAGGTCGGACAGGTCGGACGGGGCGGACAGGTCAGACGGGTCGGACTCTTTACTAATCTCAAATTTTATTTCACATTCTGTTGTTTATTCTCGACTTCAGATTCTCTGTCAGGGCATCTTTGCAGAGGTAGATGTAGGTGGTGTTGAGTTTGATGTAGTCGGCCGACATATACCATGTGCCTCTGTATCCACTGTCGCCCCAGGAGTTCTTCACCATGTAGTATTTTTTTCCATGTTCGTCGTGGGCGATTCCGTAGATGAGCATCACATGGTCGTAGGTGAAGGTCCAGTCGTCGAACTGCTGCTGCCGCATTTCCTGTGTCACCTCCGCTGAGTCAGAGCGCATGGCGATACCCTCAGAGTAGAAGTCTCCGCTCACGTCGCCTCCCCAGTCCACGCAGAATCCGTTCAGCAGCGCGTGGTCGAGCGCCTCCATCAGCTGGTCGACGGGGATGTTGTAGCTGGGCTTCAACCTCCATTTGTAGGGTGCCTCAATTACGAAATCCTGGTAGAAGGGGTGGTGGGTGAAGCTGGTGAGACTCACGTAGTTGTCCCAATCGATTCCGAGGCTCTGGGCGAAAGTCTGGGGGGTGTATGTCTTGCCTTCATAGACGAATTCTTTGGGGCATTCTCCCACGTGCTGGTCGATGAAACTCTGCACGGTTGTTTTCCACAGCGGGTCGGGATGTGGCTCCTTTGTCGACGCATATGCTTTCACCATCTTTGTCAGTTCGGGGTGGAACTGCGTGAAGTTAGCCAGTGTGTCGCCGCAGAGCGAACCAGGAGCGGGCATGGCCTCCTCCGGGCAGATGCCGTGCTGGCGTATCACGTCGAACACGTCGTCGGCCGACCCACCTTCCGTGAAGTCGCTCAGGCCGTGCATGCGCATGTGGTGGGTTGCGCAGTCCATGTAGTCGTGGTTCACCACAAACATCTCGCACAGGTCGTAGGTCTTGCCGCTTTTGCGCAGTATCTCGCTCTCGATGAATCCCAGCGTGGCGTAACACCAGCAGGTGCCGCTGCGGTGCTGGTTCTTCACGCTCGTGATCGGGTTTGCTTTCACAGTCGTGAATTTCGGGAGTCCTTGGCGCTGGGCTGCCAGTGTGAGGCTCGCAACTGAGAGTAGTCCGAAAAGGATGAATTTTAGTCTCATCTTATGTGGATTTGAATGTTTTTTATCAGTCGGGCTTGTCTGACCGGTCCGACCAGTCCGACTTGTCCGACTTACTCAAAGCTGATAATAAAAATCTAAGTGCGAAAAAAATTTCTGCAAATTTACATCTTTTATTTGATATATTTTGTGATTTGAGTAAAAAGATTTAAATTTGCAGTGATGAAGAATGCTTACTACAACGAGATGGTCCGCCTACTCATGGATAATCCTGATGGACTCCGTGTCAGAAAAATCGCCCGCTACATCTACAACGGGGAGGTGAGCCTCTTTGACCTCGACGCAGGGGATAAGTTCCGCAGGATCCATGCTTCGCTCTCACGTTTCCTATGGACGCAAAGCCGTCGCAAGCGTTCTCCGTTCGAGCGGAGAGGGTGGGGGAGGTATGCCCTCAAACCTCATTTTGTCGTGCAGCTGGAGCTGACTTTCGACGACTGGGACGACGAGGACCTCGATCCTGCGCGCCTGCAGCAGCCGAAAAAGAGCGAGGCAGCCGAGCCCCTGATGCAGGATCTCTTTGCCGGTATGCTATGATTTCTGGTTTTTTTTGATTGAGAACTTTTGAATGCGTGAAAAACTATGATAAGCCGTTTTTTTCTCTTCCTTGTCTGTGCGCTGTCTTTTTCGTCAGCAAGGTCGCAGACCCCTTCTGTCAGTCCTCAGCTTTTGAGGAGCATATGCCTGCGTGTGCAGCTGATGGGGGATAATGCCAACTTGTTTTCCGTGGCCGACTATCTGGATCAGACGCTCGCTCCCGTTGGCTTTAAGCAGTTGAGCTGCAGCGAGACCGAATGGGTTTATGCCAAGAATGTGGGGCTGAAGGAGATTCCCGGCGGATTTGTCTACGACTTTCAGGGATCAGATGCCCAGGTTCTTCAGGTGTCGGCCTACGGCAGGGTGACAGCCGACCTTCTGCTGAAAAACATGGCCATGATTGACTATTACCGTCAGACTGTACCGCTCGCAGGCTTCGTCTGTCCCGACTTGGAAGCCTCTCCGCAGGTGTTTGTGCAGGTGGGGGGCAACGACGATTTCCTGATTACTCAGGACGAAGAGAGCAGCATGCTCACAGTGAGCTATCATGTGGCTTTCCCGACCGTGGCATCCGACATACTTGCTCCTTCCGACGCCATCGCCATGGTGGGCATACCGCTCGACGAGGCAAGGCAGAAGGTGCTGACGATAGGTTACGACGATGCGCTCACCCGCGGACATACCCACTATTACCTGCATGGATGCCAGCTCGACGGCGAGACTTCTCCTTTTAAATATAAGCCGTCGGCCGACAACGAGGGCATACCTTACTCTGCCCTTATTCTCAACTCTGCCGACAGCCTCGTGAAGAACGTGCGTCTCAACATCTACCGTTGTGACCGTAACGTCTTCCTCTACGACCTGTCGCGTGCCGGCTTCCAGCTGGTGGCGCAGAAAGGAAAGCTCATGCGGTTCGAGTCCGTTGTTCAGCGCAAGCGGGCCACGCTCGAACGTCTCGTGGACACCGATTCTTGGTCGGTGTTTATCGAAAAAATGTAATTTTGTGATAAAAAAGTATAGAATTTTTTTGTTGTGTGCGTAAACATATGTTTTATAACACAAAAATTCATTGGCACGGCACGAATCTTTGCCGTAACTTTGCAGTATCCTAAAAACAATCTTTTTACCTTAAAAAAATTAATACTTATTGAGATAAAGAGGTGCTTGTGAAAGTACCTCTTTTTTCTACTTTATATATAGTGTCAGTTTCGGACAATCCGTCTTTCTTACTCCCTTCTTCTAGTTTCTCTTCTGCTTCATTTCAGTTCGAACTTGTCGGGATAGACATTCGCCTGATGCTGGAATTTGATGAGTTCTGCGATAGCTTCCTCCGGGTCGTCTGTCAGGCTCAACAGCAGGTTCTTGTATTTTCCCCGTTCTGCCAATTCTTTCAGCAGAGTGTATGCCGGCATTTCCTCGGTCCAGAACTCACGTCCGAAGAACACCATCGGGCTGGAGAATCCGAATGATAGATAGTGGTTTTGCACAGCGTCCTGGAATATCTCCTGCATCGTCCCGGCACTGCCTGGCGTGTAGATGATTCCTCCGTACGCCAGGGTTAGGATGCTGTCTTCTCGGATGCTGTTCTCGAAGAACTTTGCGATGTGTGTGGCGAATGGTGTCGACGGCTCATGCCCGTAGAGCCATGTGGGGATGCCCAGGCTCACGTATTTCCTCTGAGGGTATTTCCGCATCACACGGAAAGCCGACGCCACCCATCCTTCGTCCTTGAAGCTCGGGGCCACCGCCAGCATCTGCAAGGCATCGTCCAACTCCTCGTCGTGGCAGCCTGCCATCCATGCGCCGAGGTGCGTTGCCTCCATTGCGCCTGGCCCCCCGCCGCTCAGCATGAAGAACCCCATCTGCGTGAGCCGTTTGCTCAGGCATGCCACGTTGCGGAACATGGGGTCGGTGCGCAGCAGCGCGTGGCCTCCCATCACGCCGATGCAGAGCAGATGGTCGTGCTCGCTGAAGAACTCGTCGAGGGCAGTGTGAATTCCGTGGTCGTGGAGCGTGCGTGCCAGCGACTCCTCCACGCTGCGTGCACGCTTGCCTCTGTCGATGAAATGTCGGTATACTCGTGTGTCGTAGCAGGTGTTGAATGTGGATGCGTCATCCGGGTCGAATCCCTCGTAGAGCTCAAACGGGGAATAAAGACCTTTTCGGTTCACATTGAACGGTACGCCCTTCAGATAGTCGATGACGGGCATGATGTTGCTGGTGTTGATGTCGTTGATCATAGTGCTATGAGGATTTAGGACGGACAGGCGCTTGCTGTCTTTATGTTAGGTGAATTTATCTCTGTGCAAAGTTACGAAACTATCATGAGAAATACAAATCCAAGCCAGAAAAACCTTTTGTCCACAGAAAGCAAGCTCAGTCTTTTCCTCTCGGACTTGTCAAAAACAGGCTGCTTTTTCCTCTCGGTTTAGGCAGCAGGGACGGACTATGCCTTTGATTTCTGCTCTATCAATGAAAGAAAATCGCTGCCATGGACGAAAAACTGAACTGCTGCAATATTGCTAATGGCAGCAGAAGAAGTGCGAAACGCCTCTGTTAACGAACGTTAATTTTCGCAATAGTGTAATAAATACATTGAAAACTTTTTTGACGTTAAAAGTTTTCTGACTAACTTTGCATTTTAAAAAGGCCTGGGCAAAGGATTGCAAAGGCATTTTCCCGGTTGTAGTCGGCGTTTTTTTTTCGGACTGAGAGCCTAAGACAAAGCCGTTCCTTTGGCTTCTACGACTGGTGCTCACCATGTTCAGATACGGAGAATTCATGTGCCGATGCAACTAAGGGATTGATTAGTAAAAAGATTTGTAAAAAGACGAGTTTTAACTTGGAACACATTTCAGACAGCCAGAAAGAGCTGCGCCGCGACATATTGGACTATGCGTGGACGGAATTTATCCGTTTGGGACTGAAGAAGGTGAAGGTGGACGACATCTCATCACATTTCTCCATTTCCAAGCGCACACTCTATGAGATGTTTGAGGACAAGGAGACGCTCATCGTGGAGTGTTTCAGACACAGGTTTGATGCCAAGCACAAGGAGGTTGAGCTCATCCATCGTGAGACAACTCTCAGCCTCGAGACCTATGTGCGACTTTTTTCCGAACGAATAAAAGAATCGGAAAATATCAATCCAGTCTTCTTCTCAGAGGCATTCAAATATCCCAAGTTGATGCGTTTTTTCGAGGAAACCACCGAGGAGCGCAACAGCAGGGCTATGGAGGTGATTCAGAAGTGTGTGAACGACGGATATCTCATTCCAGACTTCAACTACCCCATGCTGCTCGAGGCCTACGGAGCACAGTTCATGAGCATCGTCAAACTGGAACTCTACAAGAAATACAAGCTGAGCGACATGCTCAACACGTTGCAGATCATATCCTTCAGGGGATGCTGCACGGAGAAAGGACTCGAACTGCTCGACCGCATCATCGAAATAACCAAATCCACGTGAGCGTGTCGCTGCAAATTATCGTGAAGACGGTATCTGTATGTGAGAATCCATAAGGAGTTCTAAACTCTCCGCTGAATTCAAAGCAACTTCACTCTCAACCCTAAACACTCAACTCTAAACTCTCAACTCTAAACATATGAAATCTTTGTTTTTGGGAATATTCATTACGGCGTCGGTGCTGACTGCATCGGCCCAACAGTCTTACAGCTCGAACGACGGCATGCTGCATGTCAACCTCGAGAAAGCCATAGCCATCGCTCTCGATGAGAATCCCACCATACGTGTGGCTGAGAAAGAAGTGGAGCTGAAAGTGCTCGCCGACGAAGAAGCCTGGCAGGCACTGCTGCCCGAGATTGCAGTGAACGGATCGCTTCAGCACACGCTGCTCGCCGCCGAGATGAAACTGGGCGACAACAGCTTCAAGATGGGACGCGACAACACCAACACCGTCAATGTCGGAGCATCGCTCAACGTGCCCATATTCGCCCCGACGGTCTATCAGAACATGAAGCTCACCAAGGAGGACATCAAGCTGGCCCAGGAGAAAGCACGCGGCTCAAAACTGGAACTGATCAACCAGGTGACAAAAGCATACTATCAGGCCCTGCTGGCCAAGGACTCCTATCTCGTGATGAAGCAGAGCTACGAGACTTCGAAGCTCAACTACGACATCATCAGCGAGCGCGAGCGCGTGGGAAAAGTCAGCGAATACGACAAGCTGTCGGCTGAGGTTCAGATGAGGTCGATGAACTCATCTATGGTGTCGGCCGAAAACGGAGAGACGCTGGCCATGCTCCAGCTCAAAGTCCTCATGGGCGTCACAGCCAACATACGTCTGGCCATCGACGACCGACTTGAAAACTATGAGGCGCAAATCGTCATACCACAACTGCTCGACCAGGAACGCCAGCTGCTCGACAACTCAGCCATGCGCCAGTTCGACCTCAGCCAGAGTCTGCTCGACCGCTCATACAAAGTGGCAAAAGCGGCTTTCCTGCCTACCGTCTCATTCACTCTGGCAGCTCAATACCAGTCGCTCTACAACAACAACTGGGAGTTCTGGAACTACAGCTACTCGCCAAGTGCATCGTTCACTATCAACGTGTCAGTGCCTATCTTCAGGGCATCTAACTGGTCGAGGCTGAAAAACATAAAACTTCAGATGGCTGAGCTGGAGGACAACCGCACGAACACGCTGCGCAACCTCAATATGGCTGCCGACAGCTACCGCACCAACATGATGTCGAGCCTCGCACAGGTGAACAGCAACTCCATCGCCGTGGCTCAGGCAGAAAAGGCATTGTCAATATCCAACAAACGATATGAGGTGGGGCGGGGCACCATCCTCGAGGTGAACCAGAGCCAGACGGCGCTCACCCAGGCCCAGCTCACCTACAACCAGTCCATCTACGACTACCTCACCAGCAAGTCGGACTTCGACTATACGCTCGGAAAAGAGACTTACTTGAAATGAGACTTTGAACTTTATCATGCGGATATGCGGATGGATTAAGTTACAAGACGCCCCGCGGGGCGTCTCTACTGCATCATTCGACTTTAAACTATAAACATTCAACAAAAAACTCTCAACTATAGTTATGAATAGATTTTTCAGAAACGCAATGGCGATAACGATGGCACTGGCTGCCGTTGCTTGTGGCCAGAAAAAAGAGGAGGGCGCAGGCGCTCCAGCAGCGGCAGCTCCTCAGCAAGAAAAACCACAGGTGAAAATCGAGCGTGTGATGGCTCAGAACGTATCACAGACCGAGACCTACACGGGTACCGTGGAGAGCAACCTGAAGAACAACATCTCCCCGAACGCGCCTTACCGTATCGAAAAAATCTATTTCGACGTGGGCGATTACGTGCGGAAAGGTCAGGTGTGTGTCGACCTCGACAAGTCGAGCATCACGCAGAGCAACATCCAGATTCAAAACCAGCAGCTTGCCATCGAGAACGCCCGACTGCAGATGGAGAACCAGAAGGTGGAGTTCAACCGCACGGCAGAACTGTATAATGTGGGCGGCATTTCCAAGTCGGAATATGATATGGCCAAACTACAGTACGACCAGACCGTCATCGCCTTCGACAACGCACAGCACCAGCTCGACGTGCTGAAGTCACAGCTCAACCTGCTCAACACCAACACCCGCCTTGTGGCGCCAATGGACGGAATTGTCACGGCACGTAACTACGACGACGGAGACATGTATGCCGCTCAGCCTATCCTCACCATCGAGCAGACCAACCCCGTGAAACTTATCATCAAGGTGTCGGAGTCATACTACGACATCGTTCAGCAAGGTATGGGAGTTGACGTCACCCTCGACGCCTATCAGGACCAGCTGTTCAGAGGTACTGTCGTAACCAAGTATCCCACCATCGACCAGCAGACCCACACTTTCCCTGTAGAGATTTTCATGTCGAACGACAAGCAGCAAATCAGACCGGGAATGTACGCACGTGCGAGAATCAACATGTCGTCGTCCGTGCATGTGCTCGTGCCCGACATCGCCATCGTAAAGCAAATTGGAGCTGGCGACCGCTATGTCTATGTCTACAAGGACGGAAAAGTGTCCTACAACAAGGTGGAACTCGGACAGCACGTGGGCGACAAGTTTGAGATTATTTCTGGTGTGAACGACGGAGACGACGTGGTCATTGCTGGTATGTCGCGACTGGCTAACGGACGCGAAGTGGAAGTGATTCAGTAATGGCATGGAATGCATGCTTCAGTTTCAAGACTCCTCATTCTTTATTCTTTCTAAAATTCTTCATTCTATAACATATGAGCTTATATGAAGGAGCGGTCAGACGACCGATCATGACCAGCCTCGTCTTTACGGCGGTCATCATTTTCGGATTGTTCTCGTTGATGAAATTGCCTATCGACCTCTATCCGGACATCGACACAAACACCATCATGGTGTTCACTTACTATAATGGCGCCTCGGCAGAGGACGTGGAGAACAACCTCACACGTCCACTGGAGAACACGCTCAACTCCGTGGAGCACCTCAAGCACGTCACTTCCAACTCCAAGGATGGTGTCTCTGTCGTCACTCTCGAGTTTGAGTACGGATACGACATCGACAACCTCACCAACAACGTGCGAGACAAACTCGATATGGTCAGCAATTCGCTTCCTGCCGACGCCAACACGCCGATCATCTTCAAGTTCTCAACCGACATGATACCGATTCTCCTCCTGTCTGTGCAGGCGCAGGAGAGTCAGAAAGCGCTCTACAAGATCCTGGACGACAACGTGGCCAACCCGCTGGCACGTATCGACGGAGTGGGAACCGTCTCCATCATCGGTGCCCCTGAGCGTGAGATCAATGTCTATATGGACCCCGTCAAGATGGAGGCGTACAACCTCAGCGCGGCCCAGGTGGCATCCGCCATCGCCGCTGAGAACCAGAACGCCACCAACGGTACGGTCGATATCGGTACGCTCACCTACACCGTTCGTACTGAGGGTGAGTTCGACGACTCACGACAAATCAACGACATCGTTGTGGCAAGCAACGGGGACGGAAAGGTGTATGTCAAGGATGTGGCCAGAGTGGTGGACGACGTGGAGGAGCGCGCTCAGCAAACCTACACCAACGGCCGACAGGGCGGACTTGTGATCATACAGAAGCAGAGCGGTGCCAACTCAGTGGCCATTTCCAATGCCGTCATGGAGCAGCTGCCGGAACTGCGTAAGAATCTGCCGTCGGATGTCAACCTCAACGTCATGGTCAACACGTCCGACAACATCATGAACACCATTCACTCGTTGACGGAGACCATCTCATACGCCATGCTCTTCGTCGTCATCGTGGTGTTCCTGTTCCTTGGAAGGTGGAGAGCAACACTCATCATCACCATCACCATCCCGATGTCGCTCATCGCCTCCTTCATCTATCTGTATGCCACGGGCGGATCGCTCAACATGATTTCCCTGTCCTGTCTGTCCATCGCCATCGGTAACGTCGTCGACGACGCCATCGTGGTGCTTGAGAACGTCACCACGCATATTGAGCGAGGGTCCGACCCGAAGCAGGCGGCCATCCACGGTACCAACGAGGTGGCCATCTCCGTTATTGCGTCAACCCTCACCATGATTGCGGTGTTCTTCCCTCTCACCATGGTGTCGGGTATGTCGGGTGTGCTCTTCAAGCAGCTCGGATGGATGATGTGTATCATCATGACCATTTCCACTAGTTCCGCACTTTCATTCACGCCGATGCTCTGCTCTCAGATGCTCAAACTGCAGAAGAAGCAAAGCAAGCTGTTCAAGACCATCTACCGTCCCATCCAGAAGATGCTCGACGGACTCGATAATGTATATGAGCGCATGATCAACTGGGCCGTACGCCATCGCTGGACTATCATCCTTGCTTCAGTTCTCTTCTTCATCGCGTCCATCTATATCATGAAGATTGTGGGAATCAAGAGTGAGTATTTCCCAGCCAACGACAACGGCCGTGTCTCCTGTACGATTGAGCTGCCTATCGGCTCGCGTAAGGAAAAAGCCAAGGAGGTGGCCGACGAGCTGGCATATAAGTGGATGAAACGCTACGGAAAGGATCTGAGAGCATGCAACTTCACTATTGGACAGGCAGGTGACAACAACACATTCGCCTCACTTCAAAGCAACGGCTCACATATCATCTCATTCAACCTCAACTATGTCCCGTCAAACGAACGTGACAAAGGTCTGGTGGTCATCTGCGACGAATTGCGCGAAGACTGTAAGAAAATTCCGGAAATTGCAAAGTACAGGGTGCAGCTGGGTGGAGGTAACTCCAACATGGGCGGACAGAGTATGGCCACCTTCGAAATCTACGGCTACGACCTGACCGAGACGATGAACGTGGCAGAGACCCTTTCAGCAAAACTGGCAGAAAACCCAATGGTCGGACAAACGAACATCTCGCGTTCTGACTATGTGCCAGAACTCGTCATCAACTTTGACCGCGACAAGCTGGCCAAGCTCAACCTCACCATGTCGGCGGCATCGGCATCCGTAAGAAACCTCATCACCGGTTCGCTCATGTCGTTCTACCGTGAGGATGGAGAGGAATACGACATCAAGGTGCGTTATGAGCCTGACGCCCGTACTTCTGTAGACAATATCCTCGATATGCTCATTCCGACTCAGTCGGGCAACGTGAGGGTTCGCGATATCGCCACCATCGAGGAGTCAGCCATCCCTCCTACCATCGAGCGTAAGGACCGTCAGCGTATCACAACCGTGACGGCTGTGCTCAAGGACGGATATGCGCTGTCCGACGGTGTGGAATACGGACGCTCCATCTATGAGAATATGGATATACCGGCGGGTATCACTGTGCAGGTGGCCGGTTCTTACGAGGACCAGATGGACTCTAACCGTGACCTCGGCACACTCGGCATCCTCATCATCATACTTGTGTTCATCGTCATGGCGGCACAGTTTGAGTCACTCACCTATCCGTTCATCATCATGCTCTCCGTGCCGTTCGCATTCTCTGGTATTATCCTTGCACTTTGCCTCACAGGCACGAACCTCAACATCATGTCGATGCTCGGTGGTATCATGCTGATTGGTATCGTGGTGAAGAACGGTATCGTGCTCATCGACTACACGCAGCTGCTGCGTGAGCGCGGATACGGACTTATACGTAGTGCCGTGGCGGCAGCAAGAAGCCGTCTGCGTCCAATCCTCATGACAACGCTCACCACCATCCTCGGTATGGTGCCGATGGCAGTGGGTCAGGGTGTCGGTGCTGAGATGTGGCGTCCACTCGGTGTATCAGTGATAGGCGGTCTGACTGCATCTACCATCCTTACCTTGATTTATGTGCCTTCCATGTTCTGTATCTTCGGTTCCAACGGTATAAAGAACAACCGCCGCAAGATGCGCAAGCAGCGTGAGCTCGATGCCTACTGGAAGGAGCATAAGGCTGAGGAGACGTTCAAGAAATCGAAGAAAAAGCAGAAACATTCGACCGACACTACAGCTCCTGCTGAGTAAGCGGTGACTGTATTATCAGTATAGAGATGAATCTATAAAAATTGATTAAACGATGAAAGCAATATTTATAGCATACGACCAGGCGCACCAGGAGAACGTGATGGAGGTGCTGTCAAGAATGAATATCAAGGGCTACACCATGTTTGAGCAGGTGATGGGTGCCGGGACCAAGACCGGCGACCCGCATCTTGGAAGCCACGCATGGCCAACCATGAACTCCGCAATCATCACCATCGTGCCCGACGAACGGGCCGTCACGCTCATGGAACGCCTTCATGAGCTCGATGCCAACAACGAGATGCTCGGACTACGGGCTTTCCAATGGAACGTGGAGAAAGAAATCTAAGTAATTTGAAGTTTATCTTCTCCATTGGCTTCTATTCTTTCAACTCTCTAATAATAATGCGGGCGGCAGCTGAATCTCAGCTGCCGCCCGCATTAGTTAGTCTTCCAACCGTATGGCTAAACCTCAAACTTCAATTTTCGTGCAAACAAATACAGAGCCAAGCTTGCTTGAGCTATGTTGAGTGCAGCCGAAAATCATGTCAATAAACCTCAAATTTCAAACTTATTCGAGTTCACCTGAATAGCGGATGGCATCGCGACGGTTGCTGTGGACGCTGATGTCCGCATTTCCATCGTCATAGATGTTGATGCTGTAGGCATAATAGTCATCCCGTGACTTGGCGTTGAACTGAATCTCGGTTCTGTGCTTGCGGTCATTGCGCCGTTTTGTGTAATTCTGGATTGGCGTCTCAAAGTTCAGACCTTCGTCAATGCTGTAAAGGCTTGGCATGTGCACCTGACCGAAGTAGGGTAGATAGGAGTTCACACTTCCTTCCTTCATCTCCAGCCAGAAGTCTGACATGATGGGGCGGCTTGGATAGCGCTGGGGGTACATGTAGTCCACCTTAATCTTGAAGGTCTCTGCAGCCAGCTGCTCCTGCACATACTGGCGGTTCTGTACGGCACGCTGCGCCTTGTCTGCAGTGCTGGCGCAAGAAGCAAGGCCCAGTACAGCCAAAGCGCAGCACAGGATTGCAGTGCTGGTCTTTTTGAATAATCTTTTCAGCCTCTTCATAGTCAGTTGGTTTTATGTGGTTAATACGTCTGTGTTGCTCGCAGGTATGCTGTCATCTCATGACGTCCGCATGAAAATAATAATAAAATAGCCCAATAAATTGTAAATAGTAAATCGTAAATTCGGCTCACTTCTCTTTTTCCACATCTGTAGCCTCAAACTTCGCTATCTTGTCGAGGTAGTATTTCCTGAGGTCAGCCCACTTGTAGTAAGGATAGCTGTCGGTGGGCACGGGTAGGCTCACTTCGCGCTCGTTGAGCAATGCCTTGACGAGGATGTCGCCCTCGCGGCCTTTCTTCGGCCGATAGAATGCCAGCTGCACGTTGCATGCCATCGGGAAGATGTTGTAGTTGCGCCACACGCGGTCAAGCGTGTCGAGGTTCTCCACCTGTGCGCCGCAGGTTCCCAGCTCCAGAATGCAGGCCAGCGGCATCACGCATACTTCATGACCGAAACGGAGCGTGGCTTGCTTCTGGCGCACCGTGTCGGCGGTCTCTATGATGTTCTTCAGGAGCTGCTTCTGGCTGAACGGCATCACACTCTCCGTCTGTGGTGCGGCCCCGTAGCGCAGGTACCATTCGATATTGCGGATTTGCCACAGCTTGTAGCACTCGTCAGCGGTGAAGAGATCGAGCAGCTCCTCATACTGGTCGTGGCTCTGCATGTTCGTGGCCACGTCGAACAGTGCCCTGACGAACGACTTGTCCTTCAGGTTTTCTTTCGCCCATCCGGTGTCAGTGAACAGTACGCCGAGCATACGGTCGGGCTCTGTCAGCTTCTCCTTGTATTTGTCCAGAATCGGCCATGCCTTGTTGCCGTTCGCTTTCAGACGGCTGCTCCATGGGGCGTTCAGGTAGTATTGCAGCGACTCGCTCACGTCGTTATGCACGCGGGCGGTCGGGTTGAATGCCGTCAGCTCCTCGCATTCGGCCGTCATCGACAGGATGCAGCGGATCACGACCGTGCTGCGTGCGTCGATGGGCAGGTTCTTTGTCTTGAACAGCTCTGGGAAATGCTCGGTCATGCGCTGTCCGATGCCGTGGTGCTGACGTTCACCCACGGTCGTCAAGTCGCCAAGGCGGTTGATTGTGCAAGGATAGAAGGCCTCCAGCTTTCGCAGCACCTCATTGCCGGTGGCGGTCAGCTTACCGGCTTCCTGACCTTTGCGCAGCGGACGGATCACGTTGAGGTAGTCGTTCTCGTTCAGCAGCCAGCGTGAACCGTGGCGTCCGTAATGGCTCAGATAGTACATCTCATAGCCCTTCGGAGTCTTCGTCAGTTTCTGAGTGGCGGGGTAGTTGTCGTAGTCCAGGTAATTGCTGGCGCATAGAAAGCGGTTCTGAGTGATTTCTTCCAGGGCAGACTGCTGAGCCCATGTGCCTGCTGCCATTGCTGAGGCAAGAAAAAGTGTGATTAGTCGTTTCATCATGTTGGGTGTTATTTTTTTTACTTTATTTTGCAAAAATAGCAAATTATTTTGACTTTGGTAGATTTTTTTTGAAAAAGATTAATAATATTAAAAAATAATAGATGCGATACGCATGATTTTTGTCTTATCCGTAATTTTGTCAATAAATTCCTGCTTCCTTTGTCATCTGAAAAAATATGCGTAACTTTGCAAGTAATTTGCAAAACAGGGATTGCAAATCATGTTTCGATATGTTTTATTTCGATAAGAACAACATCAAGAATAAGTAAAATAAACTATTTACTACATCATTATGCTTGACAAAAATACCAAAATTTATGTAGCAGGCCACCACGGACTCGTAGGCTCTGCTATCTGGAACAACCTCAAAAGCCGTGGATACAACAACCTGATTGGACGCAGCCACAGGGAGCTGGACCTGCTCGATCCTGTTGCCGTTAAGAAGTTTTTCGACGAGGAGCAGCCCGAGGCAGTCGTTCTCGCTGCAGCTCATGTAGGCGGCATCATGGCCAACCTTCGCTACCGCGCCGACTTCATATACCAGAACCTACAAATCCAGCAGAACGTCATCGGAGAGAGCTGGAAGCATGGGGTGAAGAAACTGCTCTTCCTCGGCTCCACATGCATCTATCCGCGCGACACTGCACAGCCCATGCCGGAGGACTGCCTCCTCACATCGCCGCTCGAGTACACCAATGAGCCTTATGCCATCGCGAAAATCGCAGGACTCAAGATGTGCGAGAGCTTCAACCTCCAGTATGGCACCAACTATATCGCCGTCATGCCTACCAACCTCTATGGGCCGAACGACAACTTCCACCTCGAGAACTCCCATGTGCTGCCGGCTATGATTCGCAAGGTCTATCTTGCTAAATGTCTCAACGAGAACGACTGGGACGCCGTTCGCAAGGACATAGGCCTCCGACCAGTCAGCATGCCTAAGAACGGTGAGAAAGTGGTGGTCAACGCTGACTCTGCTGAAAGCGACATCGTCGAGGTGCTGGCATACTACGGCATCACACGCGAGGCTGTCACCCTCTGGGGAACCGGCAAGCCTATGCGTGAGTTCCTCTGGAGCGAGGAGATGGCTGACGCGTCTGTGCATGTGCTCCTCAACGTGGACTTCAAGGATACCTACAAGGAAAATATCAATGCCGACAATATCAACGAAATCCGCAACTGCCATATCAATGTAGGAACCGGCAAGGAAATTTCCATCCGGCAGGCAGCCGAGAAGATCGTGGCGGAAATCGGATTCAAGGGCGAGCTGCGCTGGGACAGCACCAAGCCCGACGGAACCCTCAAGAAGCTCACCGACGTCACAAAGCTCCATTCTCTCGGATGGCACCACAAAATCGACATCGACGAGGGCATCCACCGGCTTTACCAGTGGTACCTGCAAGGAATCTGCATCAACCATCAGCAAAGCTGATTACACTCTCAAATCTCAACTAAAAAGAGTAACTTCACTCTCAACTCTAACCACTCAACTGATAATATGATTTTCATAGCAGGACCATGTGTGATTGAGTCTTCCCAACTGCTTGACTGTGTAGCGGAAGAACTCGTGAGACTGAACAAGAGACTGGGTGTCGAGATCATCTTCAAGGCCTCCTTCGACAAGGCTAACCGAACGTCAATACGCTCTTTCCGTGGACCGGGTATGGAGCGGGGTCTGCAGATGCTGCAGGACGTGAAGGACAAGTATGGACTACGTATCCTGACCGACATCCATGAGTCCTGGCAAGCGGAACCCGTGGCAAAGGTGGCTGACATACTCCAGATTCCGGCTTTTCTCTGCCGCCAGACCGACTTGCTCGTGGCGGCGGCGAAGACGGGCAAGACCGTCAACATCAAGAAGGCGCAGTTCCTCTCCGGACTCGACATGGAATATCCCGTGCAGAAAGTGCGCGATGCGGGTAACGACAACGTGTGGCTCACCGAGCGTGGCAATATCTATGGCTACAACAACCTGGTGGTGGACTTCCGGAACATCCCCGACATGGCGCGCTTCACCGACACCGTCATCATGGACTGCACTCACTCTGTGCAACGGCCGGGGGCGGCTGGGGGAAAGACGGGTGGAAACCGTGAGTTCATCCCAGCCATGGCGCTCGCTGCCAAAGCCTTCGGGGCAAACGGATTCTTCTTCGAGACTCACCCAGACCCGGACAACGCACTCAGCGACGGACCCAACATGATTCCTCTCACTCAGCTGGGAGACGTCATCAAGTCATTACTTGATTAAAACATATAGAAAAAGGGCCACAAGGCCCTTTTATTTTTTCTCGCAACATCCCACATTAAACTTTCAACCAATCAATGTATCATCGGCAATATCCAGAACACAAGGATGAAGATGATGCTGCCCACGATGTAAGCACCTCGTTTGAATCCTTCGCTCGGCTCCTTGCCCGTGATCATCTCGTACACCTCGAACGTGGCCTGTCCGCCATCGAGTGGGGGAATGGGGAGGATGTTGATCAGGGCAAGCACGCACGACAGGTCGGCGATGTACTTCACCAGCGGATGTGCCTCTGCTGTGGTCCAGAACGAGAGGATGATGTCGTAGTTGTCCGTGGATATGACGGGCTCAAAGAGATGGATGCCCAGCATCGACAGGATGTTGGACAAGGTGTTGCCCACAGTGAAGCAGATGAACTCCATCGTGGCGCTCAGCGACTGCCAGAAGCCGGATGAGCTGCCCGCGTCGCTCACAAGCACGAAGACGAGATAAATCAGGAATGCCGTAAGCAGATTGAACAGCACGCCGGCTATGGAGATCAGAAAACGTTTCCATGCCGGTTTTGTGTTGTAATACAGGTCGCTGCCTGCCGACGGGCTCTGCCCGTTCAGCTTCAGGTATGTGTCGTAGTCCATCGTGTGACGCTGGCCGTACTGGTCGGTGAACTGCACACCCGTCGGGCGGTTCTCAAACGAGGTGTAGCCGCCGAAGGGCAGCCAGCCGATGGCATAAGTGGTGTCGCGCCAGGAGGTCTTTCCCCTCAGCTGTTGGGGAGGCGAAGGCTTGAACGAATAGAATGGGAAAAAGAAAATCTGCATCTTCTTCACTCGAACGCCCATCCATCGGGCCATAAAATAATGTCCGAATTCGTGGATTGTCACCACAATCGCCAACACGAAAATATATAATAGCTCACCCATGTTCATTTTTTTGCGAAGTTACAATTTTTTTACGAAATAATCCATATATTAAAAATGTAATCTTGTTTTTTCCCATATTATTTTTATTTATCTTTGATAATTGGAGATTATTGCGTAAATTTGCAAGGTGATTATATCTCTGCTATTTTCTCAAGAATTACAAATCTCATAAAACGAAAAACTTATGAAAATGACTACTAACTTCAGAAAACGCATGGCTGTGTTCTCCCTTTTAGCCATACTTATGATGTTTACAACCTCTGCTAAAGCTGCACAGACAGCATACGCTCTATGGTGTGAGAGCAGTGCCACTCTCTATTTTGTCTATTCATCCACGTCATTCAAGTCCGGACAATCCTATGACGGACAGACTGTCACGCGTGTGTGGACGGGCAGTGAGGTCACGGGCTCAGCGAGTGTGCCGGCATGGAACATACAAGTGAGAAGCACCGTGAAAAAAGTGGTGTTCGTCCAGGGATTTCAGGAAGTGAAGCCCACGAGCACGCTCGAATGGTTCTACAGATGCGGAAAGCTGGAGAGTATCCAGGGGTTGCAGTATCTCAACACCTCAAACGTCACCACCATGAAGGAGATGTTCAGGGAGTGTACCGCGCTGCAGTTTGTTGACCTTTCGTCTTTCGACACTCAAAAAGTGACAGACATGTCTTATATGTTCTTTGCTTGCTCAGCTATGCCTGCCATCGATGTCAGCTACATGAACACGTCGAACGTCACCAACATGGACAATATGTTCGGTAACTGCTCCAGTATGGGGTCCATCGAGTTCTTCAACAGGATGGGGACCAAATTCTATACCCATAAAGTACAGAGGATGTCGTCCATGTTCTATGGATGCAAAAGCCTGCAAAGACTGAACCTCTCTCTCTTCGATATCAGCAGCGCCACGCATATGGGATCGATGTTTTACGGATGCAGCGCTATCAAGTCGCTCGACCTGAGATATTTCAGTACGGGAAAGGTACAGGATATGTCAAGTATGTTCGCCAACTGCTCCAATCTTTCGAAAATCATCTGCAACAACACATGGACCTCATCTTCCTCTGAGTCCATGTTCCTTGGCTGCACCAAACTGAAAGGAGCCATCGCATACGACCCGCAGAAGCTCACTGTTGCCTATGCCAACCCCAACAACGGCTATTTCTACCGCTACACTGCCTACGGACTTTATATCGACGGAATACAGGTCGACACGGAGAACTGCGACAATATCTCATCCTTCGACGGAGTGGATGGCACTGTCACCTTCGACCCTCAGACCAAAAAACTTACACTCGACAACGCCAGCATAACGGCAACATATAACTCCTATGCCTTGTCATCCACCATCAGCGGGCTGACCATCGCTGCCAATGGCATGAATGTCGTCAGAGGCTACACAAACGGAATGCAGCTCTCCTCCAACACCACCATCACATCTGTTGACGGGCAGGACGACCACCTGCAAGTGAATGCCACCAACGGCGCAGCCATTCATCTCGGAAACGCCACACTCAACGTCAACGGCGGACTGGAACTGACGGCAAGAGGAAACACATACGGCATCTCCGGCTTTTACACCGCTCAGGGAAGCACAAACTTCGGTGACATCGTCGTCGGAGGAAAAAACACTGTCGTCTACGCCTTCGGGAGCGTGAACGGATGTATCACGCTGGCCAAGAGCCTCACGCTCAACGACGGACTCACCATCACGAACCCTGAGAACGCCTCCTTCCTGCTGACTGGAGGAACGGGTAGTGTGTGCGATGCTGGCGGAGCGACGGTGAAGAACCAGAACGTCATTATCCAGTATGTGGAGCCGGTGGAAGAATACGACCTCTATATCTGCGGCACCCGCGTCACCAGCAAGAACTGCGCTTCACTGCGCACTTTCATAGACGGCATCCAGCCGATAGGCCAGAAACTGGTGGTGGCAAGATACTCGCCGCAGGACAGAACTCTGTCATTGTCGAACGTGGCCATCAATTCGGATACAGAAAACTGCATTGTCTCTTCTATTCAGGGACTGACCATCCTGGTCAACGACAACGTGTCGCTGATGGCATCGGGCGAAGGAAAGAGCGGACTGGTGCTCAGGGCCAATACCACGCTTAAAGGTGCTCGTGGCGGTTCTGTGTTCTGGTCCACAGCTAAAGAGGCGGCTGTGTTGCTGAGGGGATTGCTGTCGGTAGAAAACATCGAACTGAGAGCGACAGGTGGAAATTACGGAATACAAGGCGTGGCTGCCGGTAGGGTTTCCTTGGATTATCAGGGAGCTGTGAGTGCGTCCAATAAGAACACTGTCATCAAGGCGTACGGTGAGTCAGGAAGCATCTATTCACTGAATGACCTGATTCTGAAAGACGGACTGCAGATCACAAAACCTGAAAATGCGACATTCTCTGCCTATTCGGTCAGAGTTTCAAGAAGAGTGGTAAGCTCACAGGATGTGGTCATTCAGTACGTGGAACCGACCCAGCTCAAGGACGACGTCAACCTCGACGGAAAAGTGGATATCTCCGACATTGTGGCGGTCATCAACACCATCGCTGGCGACACCACCTATGTCAACACCGCTGATGTCAATGAGGACCAAAAGACCGACATCTCTGACATCGTCGCCATCATCAACATCATCGCAGAACAATGATAGTTTGATGTATATTAACACGATTTTCGGCTGCGCTCAACATAGCTCAAGCAAGCTTGGCTCTGTATTCGCTTGCACGAAAATTGAAATTTGAATTTTGAGGTTTGAAATTTGATGTCTTATCTTTGAGTTTTGAACTTTGAGCTGAAAAACAAATAGCGGTGCTGTTTCCGTCAGGAAGTAGCACCGCTTTGTTCGTGTCAGAAAGGTATGTCCATTCCGTCCTTTCACCCCATATTGCTTAGTCCATTCCGCCCATCAATTCTATTCACAAAGTAAATACACTATTCACTATTCACTTTTCACCACCACATGGCTTCTGCCTTCACCTTTCTTCTCCACGTAGATTTTCACAGGAATCCGCTCCATCAACTCCTCCCTGTGGGAGATGATGCCCACTCGGCGGTGGCTCTGCCCGGCGATGTCCTGCAGCTTCTCCAGTGTCGACATCACGCTGTCGAGCGACTTTTCGTCAAGCGTGCCGAAGCCCTCGTCGATAAACAGGATGTTCACGTTCATTCCCTGGGCGTTGAGCGACGAGAGGGAGAGCGAGAGGGCCAGCGAGATCATGAAAGTCTCTCCGCCAGAGAGCACTGTCGCACTGCGCACCTGGTTCTTGTTGTAGTGGTCGAGCACGAGGATGCTCAGCTGCTCGTTGTTCTCGTCGCAGGTCAGCTCATAGCGGTCGGTGATACGCTCCAGGTATTGGTTGGCGATATTCAGCAACGGACGGAGAACATAGGTCTGAACGAGGTTGCGGAAACGGTCACCTCCGAAATGTTTGTTCAAAAGGTCCCAACGGGTGAGACGCTCAGTCGCGGCCTCCAACTCGTCCTTGTATCGGGCGAGATGCTCGCGGTTCTTCTCCTGCTCGCGCAGCTTGGTCTCAGTCTCCGCTAATCGGCCGTCAATAAAACTCCGCTCATTCTCAGCACTGACTTTTTTTGCCTCGTATGACGGAAGCAATGCCTCAAAGCCAGACAGACCGTTTTCGTCTTTTTCTGCTAAAGCAGATGAAATGCCGAGTTTATCCACGTTCACCTTAATCTGCTGGGTGAGGGTAGAGACGGACCCCCTCAGAGATGTCAGCTTGTCTCTCACGCCATTCACCCGCTTTTTCGACGGCTCGTATTGATGCTCAGACGATTGGATGGAAGTCAGCTCCTCCTCTGTCCTTCCGCTCTCGGCGATTGATTGCATGTAAGCTGACTCGTTATTGCACAGATTTACGAGGCTTCTGTCGGTGGCAGCTACTGAGTTTGAAAGATCCTGCCATTCTTTCAGTATGTCGTTGCATGGGTATGACTCGGCTGTCTTTGCTTGCGTCCATTCTGGATGACTGCCCCCCACCATGTGGCTGACGCCTTCCAGCTGCTCAAGTAGCGTGGCCTGCTTCTGTTCTTCTTGCTGTCCGTTGTCGTAATCCCGCTGTCTCTGTTGGTAGGCTGCACTGTCCCCGTGGAGGGTAGTCTTGATGGCCATTGGCGCTGACTCCCACTGAGGGTAGAACATCGCAAGGGCAGAGGAAAGAGTTTCCGATATTCTCGCCTTTTTTTCTTGGCTTTCTTTTATCTGAGCATCCAGGTTGCTGATTTCCTGCTCGTTGTCTCTTACTTTCTGCCCGTTCTCCGTCAGTGTTCTCTCTGCCTCTTTCAAGACCTTGTCTAAAGGTTTTTTCTCGTCAGACAGACGGCTGACGAGTGCCTGCAGGGCGATGACGGAATCTTGCTGGATTTTCAGCTGGCTGATTGCAAGGGATGTGGACTCCAGAGAAACGGAAATCTGTGAGGAGAGCGTGTCGTCGTATGTGAGTCCAAGCTTTTCAGCGCTTCCGCGTAGCATCAGCTCCGTATCCTTGGCTTCCTGCAAAAGACGTTTATGTCCATCCTTGCCATTTTCTCTCTCCTCCAGCTCTGCTGCCAGTTGGTTGCAGGCTTTTTCTGCCTGCTTCAAGGCGTCAAAAGTTGTGTCGCGCTCTTTGAGTGCAGCTTTTTCACGGGCTTCCATCTGCTCCAGTATGCCGCTTAGATCTGTCATGTCAATCTGTGAGGCAATCTGCTGACCACATAGTGGACAGGTCTTGATCCCCTCACGAATAATCTTGGCGCGGAGGCCTACGAGTGCCTTTTCCACGCTTTCATGCATTGTGGAATATTCCCTGTTCGCCTTGTCGTAAGCTTCGGAAGCAGATTGATAGGTTTTTTCCTTGGCGTCACGGTCTGTTTTCAGCCCTGCTAACTTCACCTTGTCACGCTCTATTGCGGCAGCAGTCTCAGCAAGCCGTTTTTTCTCTTCTTGCAGCTTGACGTATCCTTCCAGAAGATGCTCCAGCGTGGTCTTCTTATTACCCTCGGATTCCACTGCTGAGTTGATGGCCTTTGGATCGTAACCGCTAAGTATCTGCCTCTGCTCATCGATGGCTGTGTCCTTGACTTTTACGGCTTTCTCGGCTTCTTCACGCTCTGATTTGGCTTTTTCTGCGGCACGAATCAAAAGTGGGGTTTTCTCCTGCTCTTTTTGGAGCCTGGAGCGCTTGTCGGCTATGTCGTCAGCCAGTTGCTGGAATTGCCGGAGCTGTTCTTCCAAGGAACCGGACCTCTCGTACAGTTCCTTTCGGGAAGACTGACTCTCAAGCCATGCCCTCTGTCTGTTCAGTTCCTCTTTCAGTTCCTGGAGCTGGGTGTGACGAAAGAGAATGTCTGCGGTCAGACGACCGAACCGCATGGCCTGCTCTCTGGATTTCCTTGACTCATTGTCCTTGTCTTTACGGACTGATGTCAGCTGACGAAGATGACTGCGGACTTCCACCGTACTTTCCCAGTCTCCTGTCAGTTTTTCCATGAACTTATACCCTTCGCTTTTTTGCTCCTCTTCCAAGCGAAGAATCTCTCCCTGGGTCTTTTCCAGTATGGACTGGTTGCCGATAAGTTGCTGTAGCTGACTCAGGCGTTCCCCTGCTTCCTGTACGTGGCCTTCGGCAAATGCCTTTTGTTTGAGAAACACATCCCTGTCGCCTTTTTCTATTTCTTCTTCCTCGGCCTTCATCAGGTGAGCGGCCTCTGTGTCATATTGTGTCTGCTTGGCGTTCCTGTCTTCTTTTGCTTGCTGGCAGATACTGGTGATGGCTTTCCCATAGGTGGTGAATCGTTCCGTATTGGTCAACTGCTCCAGAATCGCGGTACGCTCTTCTTTTTTACCTTTCAGGAAGGTGGCGAACTGACCCTGTGCCAGCATCGCCATACGGCAGAATTGATTGAACGAGAGTCCGATGGCTTGCAGAATCGTCTCTTCGCAGTCCCTGCTTGTCCAGTCTTCCTCCCCTTTCTTCACTTTCCATATAGCTGGACTGTATGTGCGGTTTCTTGTGAATCCTAACGATAGGCGGGCATGGTAGATGAGGCCGTCGTTTCCACGGAACACCACTTCGCTGTAGCAGTCGTCCTTGTTGGAAATCCCGATACGTGTGTATTGGCGGATGTCGCTGATGGGCACTTCTCCGCCTTCGCCTCCGTTGATTCGGTTGTTTCTCACATTGGCAACCCCCGTGATTCTCGGTGTCGTTTTATACAGTGCCATGGAGATGCCGTCCAGGATCACTGACTTGCCGGCTCCTGTGTCGCCGCATATCAGAAACAGTGATGCCGGGTCGCCCGTCACCCCGTCCTTCAAGTCTTTTGTGAAGTCGATATCTGCCTCCATGATGGAAGCGATGTTCCGCAAATGCAATGCTAATATCTCCATATATCTTTATTCGTTTTGTGCAATTTTCAAATACTCTTCCACTTCTTGAAATGCAGCCTTCAACTCCTCCAGGCTAAGCCCGTCATAGCGTTCGATGGTCTTCTCGATGAAATGCATCGGATCGGTCATCTGCTGCAAGTCGGCTATCTCGAACGTGGGCATCGGTTTCTTCGCTTTTTCATGCTCTTCCTGGCCCCGCCAGATGGTCTTTGGGTTGTAGCGCAGCTCACCGTCGTTCTCAATCATTTTGTACACCGTCTGGTTGAAGTCCGAAGGAATGTCGGCCTTATAGTCAATATGCAGGCGGAAGTAGCCTCGGCCTCCGCCGCTGATGAATGCCTTCAGCCCGTCAAGCGTCTCTTTCTGCGAGTGGTAGGCCTCTTTGTCGGATGGTAGAATATGGAAATGACGCAGCTCGTTGATAAACAGTTGCCGGATTTCTACGCTGCCTCCATGCCGGTCGATGTCCACGAGGCTCACGCTGTGAGGGTAACGCTCGTCGCAACTCACGTGGAGCGCGCTGCCGCTGTAGCGCATCACGCCGGAAGGGTAGCTGACCACTTCTTCCTGCTGGTCTTCCCTGTGTCCGATGGTCTGGGGCTTGTGGATATGGCCCAATGCGAGGTAGTCAAAGCCGCTACCCATCTTGCTGGCATCCACGGTCTTGATCTGGCCATGGAAGTCGTGACCCTCGCTGTCCATGTTGGTCACCGCGGCGTGCGCCATCATCACCACCGGTTTTGACTCCGTATTCTCTTTCGCCACGTAGTCAAGCAATGCCTGGATCTGGACGGGACGCTCACCGGTCAGGAACGGTAACGCCACGATATAGCCGCTCTCCAGCCGGACGATATAATTCTCTTTCCAGCCGATTGGGGCATTCTCGATGTCGTAGGGGGGAGCTTGTGCCACGATATGCACGTTTTGTGCTTTCCAAAGCATGTGGTCGGCATGCAGACGCGAGGGGGAATCGTGGTTGCCGGCGGTTATCACGATTGTCAGCTTCGGGTATTTCTCGTGAAGACTGACGAAATACTCGTTGAAGAACATTTTCACTTGTACGCCCGGCTGCTGGATGTCGAACACGTCGCCGCTCACTACCAGCGCGTCGGGATTATACTCCTCAATCCACCCTTCCAACTGACGGAAAAAATGCTTATGCTCGTCCTCCCGACTGTAATTCTGATAAAGAATCTGACCCAAATGCAAGTCCGCTGTGTGAATGATTCTCATAGCTTTTTATGTTTTTTTGATTAGATTCCATAGCCTATATCGGTGCTATTTTTCTTGTTTGCAAAGTTATAAAAAAAATGTGAAAAAAGAAAGAGATTCATTATTTTTTCAATAGTCTCTTTAGCCACTATCATCTTTATAGTATTTATAGCCTCTATGGACCAAAAAGCTACAAAATCGAAAAAATATGTATCTTATCTGAAAACCAGTTTTGTCTTTTTTCTCTAACTTTGCAACATCAAAAACAACTAAATCTATCTGCATATGGTTTACAACGAAATCGGATCTACCGGCATGAAGGTGTCAAACCTCTCATTCGGGGCATCTTCTCTCGGTGGAGTCTTCCACGACATTCGGGAAGAAGAAGGCATCAGGGCAGTACATACGGCTGTCGACAACGGCATCAACTTCATCGATGTGTCGCCCTATTATGGACACTACAAGGCGGAGATGGTGCTCGGAAAGGCGCTCCGGGAGATCCCGCGCGACAAGTATTACCTCTCCACGAAAGTGGGACGCTACGGAAAGGACGGCGTCAACACCTGGGACTATTCCGCCAAGCGGGCCACCGACAGTGTCTATGAGAGCATGGAGCGCCTGGGCATCGACCACATCGACTTGATCAACGTGCACGACATCGAGTTCCAGGCCGCTCTGCCAGGAGGACTTCAGAAAGTGGTGGACGACACCCTCCCTGCATTAGTTGAGCTGCGCAAGAAAGGGGTGGTGGGACATGTCGGCATCACCGACCTGCAGCCGGAAAACCTCAAGTGGGTGGTAGAGCATGCCGAGCCGGGCACCGTGGAGAGTATCCTCTGCTTCTGCCATTATAGCCTTAACGACACGCTCATCACTGACTACATCGATTTCTTCCAACAGCATAACGTTGGCATCATCAACGCATCGCCGCTATCCATGGGACTTCTCTCATCCAGAGGCGCACCAGCTTGGCATCCGGCAGAGGAACCGCTGCGGAAAGCCTGCGAAAAGGCAGCGAAATTCTGTGCCGAGCAGGGATACCCCATAGAAAAACTGGCCATTCAGTTCTCCACCAGCCTCAACCCGCAGATTGCCACCACGCTCTTCAGCAGTGCCAACCCCCAGAACGTACTCAAGAACATCAACTTCGTCAACGACCCGATGGATAAGCAACTCGTCAGCGATGTTCAGCGCATCATCGGCGACCAGATGTTCGTACGATGGAAAAACAGCTGATCTTTTTAATGAACTAGAAATTCTAGAGATTCTAGAAAATCTAGGACCCCTAGACAATATAGTAACTTCACTCTAAACTCTCAACTCTCAACTAATAAAAACATGCCCATCATCGACGCTCATTCCCATCTCTGGCTCCGCCAGGACACGATCCTCAACGGCAAGCCCATCCGTACCACCACCAACGGACGCTCCATTTTCTTCGGTGAGGAGGTCCAGATGCTGCCGCCCTTCATCATCGACGGACGTAACACAGCAGAGATTTTCCTCTCTAACATGGACTATGCGCAGGTTGCTGCGGCCGTTGTTGTGCAGGAGTTTATCGACGGACTCCAGAACGACTATCTTGCCGACGTGCAGAGGCGCTTCCCTGGTCGATTCATCACCTGCGGTATGGCCGACTATCTCAAGCCGGGCTTCTTCGATAAGGCAAAGTCACTCATCGACAGCGGTTTCAAAGGCATCGCCATTCCGGGCCACCGTCTCGACACGCCACAGGGAAGAGTCCTCCTCAACTCGGACGAGATGATGCGGATGTTCAAGCTTATGGAGCAAAAAGACGTCTTCCTGTCCGTCACGCTCGCAGATGGCGACATACAGGTGGGCGAGATGGAAGAGGTCATTCAGGAATGTCCGAATCTCAGAATTGCAGTCGGACATTTCGGCATGGCCAATCCCCCGGTTGCACCTCCTTGGCTCGACAAGGGATGGCAAAGCCAGATACGTCTTGCACGCCACGACAATGTGATGATTGAGTCGGGAGGCATCACCTGGCTCTACAACTCGGAGTTCTATCCTTACCCGTCGGCCATTCGCACTTTCAGGGAAGCGGCTGACCTCGTAGGGTGGGAACGCCTCATGTGGGGAAGCGACTATCCACGAACCATCACAGCCATCACCTACCGTATGAGCTACGACTTCATCACCAAATCCACGGAATTGACCGACCACCAAAAAGCGCTGGTTCTCGGAGAGAACGCTGAGCGCTTCTATGGTTTCCAAAACCTCATCGACCTCCCGTACATCAAGAATATGTCGGAGTGATTTTTTTAGTTGAAAGTTTAAAGTTTAAAGTTGAAGATGAAAGGGATTGCACTTCTACAAGTCATTCCCCGTTTGGCATGCAAATAGTTGAATAAAAAAATAGTCAAATAAATAGTAAATCGTAAATAGTAAATCGTAAATATCAATCATAATCGCTTCCCGCAACTTAGTTCCCGTTTGGCATGCAAATAGCTGAATATAAAAATAGTCAAATAAATAGTAAATCGTAAATAGTAAATCGTAAATATCAATCATGTTAGCAATTCAAATCACACATCAGCAACAACTGAACATTATCGATATTCCTGCACCTCAGCAGCCTGTAGGAGGCGAGGTGCTTCTTAGAATGAACTACGTAGGTTTCTGTGGTTCAGACATCAACACCTTCATGGGACGTAACACCATGGCACTCAATCCCGTCATTCCGGGGCATGAGATCGGCGCCGTCATCGAGGCGGTGGGCCCCGACGTGCCGGAAGGGCTCCGTCCTGGTATGGTAGTCACCTGCAATCCTTACACCAACTGCGGAAAATGTGCGTCTTGCCGTAACGGACGTGTCAATGCATGCCAGCATAATGAGACGCTCGGCGTCCAGCGGAACGGCGCCATGAAGGAACTGATTATCATGCCGTGGGAGAAGGTCATCCCTGCTGGTCTGCTCACACCGCGCACTTGCGCACTTGTTGAGCCGATGAGCGTCGGATTCCATGCCGTCAGCCGTGCACAGGTCACCGACATCGACGTGGTGCTCGTCATCGGATGCGGAATGGTCGGAATGGGAGCTGTCGTTCGCTCCGTACAGCGTGGCGCAACGGTTGTGGCGGCTGACATCGACGACGAGAAACTGGCGCTGGCCAAGAAGATGGGGGCCAACTATGTGATCAATACACGCACTGAGGATGTGCATGCACGACTGTTGGAGATGACGTCTGGATTCGGCCCTGACGTGGTCATCGAGGCGGTGGGAAGCACCCAGACCTACCAGATGGCGGTCGGCGAGGTGGCGTTCACAGGCCGTGTCATCTGCATCGGATACGCCAAGGCGGAGGTGTCTTTCCAGACCAAATATTTCGTGCAGAAAGAACTCGATATCAGGGGGTCGCGCAATGCGCAGCCATCCGACTTCCGCGCTGTCATCCACTACCTTGAGAAAGGCACCTGCCCAGTCGACGAACTCATCACAAAGGTCATCAAGCCGCAGGACGCGCTGCAAACCATGCAGTGGTGGAGCCAGAACCCGGGAAAAGTGTTCAGAATCCTTGTCGACTTCACACAATAAATAATAATTCGGCATTTCATTCGTTATATTATCAGCAGCTTGTCTTCCAGCAAGCTGTTTGTGCTTGATTTATGTTTGCCCGTGTGGCAGAGAGCCACTTGGCTGACTCTTTTCATTCCTGTCGTAACGAATTAAAAATAACACTGATATGCCCCGTTTTGCCTTATTTGTCGTCTTTCTGCTCTTCCCCTTCCTCTCAGTCCTGTCTCATGAGCGGGTGAGCACTTATTCCGCATCACTTGTGACGGCTCAAAAGCCGCCAAGGCGCATCCTCTTCATCGGCGACTCCATCACCGACGGAGGCTGGGGTAACAGCGGGGGCTCCAGCAAGTCCAGCCAGGAGAGAAGCCACGGCGACATGAACCATATCTTCGGACATGGATATATGGAGATGTGTGCGGCCCATTTTTTGAGTCTGTACCCTCAGCGCGACTATCTGTTTTTCAATAGGGGAATTTCCGGCAACACCATCTACGACATGCAGAAACGGTGGAAGACCGACGCACTGGACATCAATCCAGACGTGATTTCCATCCTTATCGGGACGAACGACATACATGAGTTTCTCAGCGAAAAATCAGACGTGCCTTATGACTTTAACCGTTGGGAGCAAACCTACAGATTGCTGCTGGATGAGATAAAAAAGCAGAATCCAGATATCCGCATCGTCTTGGCCACCCCATTCGTGGCTAAAGCCGGTTGGGTGGGGAAGGCCGACAACTTCGAACATCGGAAGACGATGGTGGAACAGCTTGCGGAAATTGTCCGGAAAATTGCAGCTGACTACCATGCCGTCCTCCTTCCTTTCGACGAACTCTTCAAGTCAATACAGCCACTGGCGCCGCGCGACAACTACTGGATCTGGGACGGCATCCATCCCACCACAGCCGGGCACCGGCGCATGGCTGACCTCTGGATCAGCAACACCGCCGACCTCTTCGCCGAGTAGAGACGCCCCGTGGGGCGTCTTGTAACTTTTATTTTGTCCTGCCACATCACATTAGTAAATAAACTTTTCACTTCGTAGAATCTTTTCACTTAATCCCCAACCTTTTTCCTTATGAAAAAATCCATTCTCTCCCTTTCTTTCCTCCTTGCGTCAATTCTCTCAGTCAACGCGCAAAACAACGTGGTTCCTGTCATCAACCCCCACGAGCAGATGGCGCAGGGAAAATATGAGCCTACATGGCAGTCGCTACAGCAGCATCAGACACCGGAATGGTTCCGCGATGCCAAATTCGGAATCTGGGCACACTGGGGACCTCAGTGCGTGGAGGGCTCAGGCGACTGGATGGCCCGGGGGCTGTATCAGGAAGGGACGGATGCATACAAATATCATGTCCAGCACTATGGCCATCCATCTGAATTCGGATTCAAGGACGTACTTCCGCTGTTCAAGGCAGAGAAATGGGATCCTGACAAACTCGTCGAGCGATATAAACGATGCGGAGCACAGTATTTCTTTGTGCTGGGCAACCACCACGACAACTTCGACCTCTGGGACTCGCAATACCAACCATGGAACTCCAAGAACATCGGACCTCATAAGGACATTCTCGACGGATGGGCGAAAGCGGCTAAGAAGTACGGACTTCCTCTCGGCATCAGCTTCCATGCCGACCACGCCTGGACTTGGTATGAGACCGCTCAACGCTACGACCTTAACGGACCGAAGGCGGGAGTCTATTACGACGGACATCTCACCAAGGCGGACGGAAAAGGAAAATGGTGGGAGGGATACGACCCTCAGCAACTCTATGCGCAGAACCATCCCATGAGTGAGAAAAGCTGGTGGAACAGAAGCATCCATAACCAGTGGGGATGGGATAACGGAGCGGCATTGCCTACATCGGAGTTCGTCACCAATTTCTATGACCGAACACTTGACGCCATCAACCGATACAATCCCGACCTCGTCTATTTCGACGTCACCGTACTGCCTTTCTATGGTATCAGCGACGCGGGTATGCGTATCGCTACACATCTATATAATAAGAATGACAAAAGCGTCGTTTTCGGAAAGATTCTCAACGAGGAGCAGCGAAAAGCCATCACATGGGACGTGGAGCGGGGAGCACCGAACGAGATTGTGCCAGAGCCGTGGCAGACCTGCAACTGCATCGGGGGATGGCACTACAACACTGGCATCTACGAGCGTAACGGATATAAGACTGCGGGCACTGTCATCCGCCAGCTGGTCGACATCGTCAGCAAGAACGGATGCCTTCTCTTGAATATTCCCCTGAGAGCTGACGGCACCTACGACGAGAAGGAGGAGGTGATACTCGACGAACTCGAGGCATGGATGTCGGTCAACGGTGAGAGCATCTTCAAGACGCGCCCGTGGCATATCTTCGGTGAGGGACCTGTGGCTCAAAAGACCATAAAACTCAACGCACAGGGATTCAACGACGAGATCTTCGGAAAGATGGACTACCGTGACATCCGCTTCAACCAGACGGACAAATACCTCTATGTCACTGCTATGGGATGGCCGGAAAGCGGAACGCTCGTCATCAAGTCGCTCGCCAAAGGCAACAACTACTTCAAGAAAAAAATCAGCAATGTCTTCCTTCTGGGACATGGCAAACTGAAGGCAGAGCAAACCGCCGATGGACTTACCGTCCATCTCCCTGAACCTACCAATAAAATCGCACCAGTCCTGAGGATCAGCAAGTAGAGACGCCCCGTGGGGCGTCTTGTAACCTCAAAAACTCCAACATCATATACGTTAAAGCATCTTCGATAGGACTATTACGAACCTAAGAACTTTCTTCTTCCGGCGCCCGTTGACGTCCACACCCCCAGTGCGGATGAGCTACCGTGCGATACAGGAGTGTGGTTGCGCAAAAATCAGATGATTTTTGTTTTTGCAGCGTCAAGAACAGACTTGCCATTTCTTGTTCCGTTTCTGCCCATCCACCGTTGCAACCCACGCATAGGCTTTATTCTCTACCATCTTTTTGGTATCTGTTTTACCGCTGTTGTGCGATTGCGCAGCAGCGGTTTTTGCTGTAACTTTGCAGCGGAAAACAAAACTATTCAAAACAATGGCAAAAATCTATGTAAACGGAGAGCAGCGGGAAGTCGTATTGCCGCTGACAGTGACTGAATTGATTGAGTTTCTGCATGTTGAAAACCCTGAGATGGTGTCCGTGCAGGTGAACGAGGAATTTGCGGAGCGTGACGACTGGAACAGTATCAGGCTCAAAGAGAACGACAGCGTGGATTTCCTTTATTTTATGGGAGGAGGTGCGCGATGATTGACTTCACCGAAGAACAGATACAACGCTATTCACGCCATATCCTCCTGCAGGACGTGGGAGTGGAAGGCCAGGAGAAGATACTGAATGCCAAAGTTCTCATCGTCGGCGCGGGAGGCCTTGGCGCACCTGTAGGACTCTACCTGGCTGCTGCCGGAGTCGGACGCATCGGCATCGTCGACGCCGACGTGGTGGACCTCAGCAACCTGCAGCGACAGGTTATCCACTTCACCAAGGATGTGGGCGTGCCGAAGGTGGAGAGCGCCAAGGAGAAGATGCTCGCCATCAATCCCGACGTGACGGTCGACACCTATCATGAGTTTCTCGACTCCTCAAACGCCCTCGACATCATCAAAGAATACGACTTCGTGGTGGACGGTACGGACAATTTCCCCGTGAAATTCCTGATCAACGATGCCTGCGTGATGGCCGGAAAGCCCTTCTCGCATGGTGGAATCCTACGGTTCAATGGTCAGACGTTCACCCATCTGCCCGGCACCGCCTGCTACCGCTGTATGTTCAAGGAACCGCCGCCTCCAGGCGCTGTGCCCACCTGCTCGCAGGCTGGGGTGCTCGGCGCCATCGCCGGCATGCTCGGCACCATCCAGGCGGCGGAGACACTCAAGTATTTCACAGGAGTAGGAGAGCTGCTGACCAACCGTCTTCTCACCTTCGACGCCAAGACCATGCAGTTCCGCACTGTGCCGGTAAGACATCGCGACTCCTGCGCCATCTGCGGGACGAACCCTACCATCGACCACCTCATTGACTACGAGCAGGCTGCTTGTGACCTCAAACACTAAAACAAGGAGACTATGACCATCAAAAAGAACGTGATAGACCAACTCATCGCACAGGCCCGTGCAGAGCTGCCCAACGAGTCGTGCGGCTACCTGCTCGGCAGGGACGATACCGTCACGGAGAACTACCCCATGGAGAATGTGGACCATTCACCCGAACATTTCTCATTCGACCCCAGACAGCAGTTCCAGGCCATGCGCTATGCAAGGCAGAACGGGCTGAGAATACTGGCCAACTGGCATTCCCATCCCGAATCGCCATCAAGACCCTCGCAGGAAGACCTACGGCTCGCCAACGACCCATCAATCAGATATGCCATCCTCTCGCTACTCGACGGCCAGCCACGGCTCAACTCCTTCGCCATCAGACAGGGAGCGGCCGTCAACAAGGAGGAACATCTCTGACCATGAATATCGTGCTTGACGTTGTTGAGGCGATTGTTTTCCATCCATTTATGATTCTATGTGCCATGTTGTGCGTCAAGCATGAAGAAGGGAGGGACCCTGCTGGGTGGTCCCTCCCATTTGTTTGGTATGCGGAATGCCAAACCAAGGCGATTGCCCCATCCAATTATTCGCCGTAACTTTGCACTCGAAATCAAAACAATATATCTTATATGAAATTTACATAATAAATATATAATAACAATCGAACGCAGAGTGAGCTTCCCGAAGCTCTCACAGTCGTCCATTTTTATTCCCAAATTTTACTTCAAATTATACTCCCAATGAAAATAATGATCAACTTTTTCCGAATGTGTATGCAGCTCTGTTGCTGTTGTTGCTGTTGTTGTAACGGCATACGTGAGAATATCAAGTCCCGAGTGTGGAACCTTCAAATAGAATTGTATAAATATAAAAAACGAAAAAAACATGAAAAAATCAGTATTTACCATTGCATTGCTCTTCAGCCTGCTGTATAGCATCACATCGGAAGCACAAAACCAGACTGTAACCCTCCGCGTACCGAATTTTGTACGCCCGTTGGTAGAGAAGTGGGTTGCTGAATATAGAAAGACCAACGAAAACATCGATTTCCAGTTTGTTTCAGGGAAATCACAGGATAACAAAAACACCATCGCATTTACTGCAAGTCAGAATGAAGGCGTCAGCTTCGCCCGGTTTGCCATACTGCCCGTCACCACCCGGCAGTCGGAGGCAGAGAAGATTATCTCCAGCCACAAACTGAACACCCGGCGGCTCAGAAACCTCTTCTTCCTGGATGAGGAGTTGGAAGAGGAAGAGGAACTGAGCAAGGCAGAACGCAAAATCCATGTCTATGTGGCCAGCAACCAGCTCTCAGCCTCTAAGCCTTTCGCAGAATATCTGGGAGAACCGGCAGCCGCCTTCAAGGGAAAGAAAATCTATGGCGACGACTCTTTCCTCAACAACGCCATCAGCCGCGACCCGCTCGGCATCACCGTCAACTCCCTCTCCAATATCTTCGACCTGGAAAACCGCACCATCCATGAGGAACTGGCGCTTCTGCCGCTCGACATCGACAAACAGGGTAAGCAGATTCTCAGCCAGGGCAACCTCGACGACATCATCTCCCTGCTTGAGCAGCGACACTACAGCGAGATTCCTGTGGTGAAGGCCGGACTGGCTTTCGACCAGCAAAACTCGGTCCTGGCTGATTTTGTCAGGTGGGTACTACTGAACGGCACGCAGTATGTCCATCAGTTCGGACTCCTGCAACTTCAGCAAAACGAACTTGTCAGCAAATAAGCCATTGCCATTTTTTATCACTTTTTTTTGTTTTTAGGTTGAAAGGAACGGGGGATGGGTTCCCCGTTCCTATAAAGAAAATTATCTATGGAAAAAAGATTGTTTATACTGTTTCTTACACTTTCCTCTGCCTTCAGCACATGGGCGCAGACCGTCATCACCGGAACCGTCACCGACGGCAGGACCGGAGAGCCCCTCATCGGTGCCACCATCGTGCCGAAGTCAAGCAAGGAGAAGGGAGCACTCACTGATATCGACGGCCATTTTACGTTGACGACCAACGTGCAGCTGCCGCTCACGCTCGACGTGAAGTATGTGGGCTACCGCCCACAGGAGCTGGATATTTACGACGTTTCTGAGCCAGTGGAAGTAGAACTGCTCGAGAACCTGAACAAACTGAGTGAGATCGTGGTTGTGGGATACGGCACGCAGAAACGGACGCAGCTCACCGGCAGCGTCGCCACGGTCAAGGCTGATGTCTTTGCCAACTCACAGGCACCTACGCTCGACCAGGCACTCAGCGGACAGGTGGCGGGACTCAATGTCACGGCGGCAAGTGGTCAGCCGGGAGCAGACAGCCAGATCCGCATAAGGGGCGGCAACTCCGTCAACGCCAGCAACGAGCCCTTGTATGTGATTGACGGATTCATCTACTTCAAAGACGCGGCCAACAACTCCACCGGGCTGGGAGGAATCGACGGCAGCCTGAACCCTCTCTCCATCATCAACCCCAACGACATCGAGAGCGTGGAAGTGCTCAAGGACGTGTCTGCCACGGCCATCTACGGTTCGAGAGGTGCAAACGGAGTGATCATCATCACCACCCGGCAGGGAAAGGCAGGCGACAAGAAGGCGCATGTCAACTACAACTACAGCATCGGATTCAGCAACGCGGCAAAGCACCTCAACCTGCTCAACGCCACCGAGTGGGCACAGTTCCAAAAAGACTACTGGAGCAATAAAGGCGGTTATTCCGATGAACAGATCGCAGCCCTGGGAAAGGGAACCGACTGGCAGGACGAGGTGTTGCGGACAGCCACGCAGCAGACCCATGAGCTGAGTGTCACCGGCTCCACGGACAAGAGCCGCTACGCTTTCTCCGCCAACTACACAGACCAGGACGGAATCATCCTCAACTCCGGTTTCCAGCGTTATAACTTCCATACGAACGTGGAGTGGGACCTGCTCAAAAACCTGAAGTTCGGCATCAACGCCACCTACGGACGGTCCAGACAGACCGGGCTCACCACCACGGAGGAGCAGGTGTTCAATTCCTCACCCTTCTCTGCAGGCATCACCAACAGCTTCGTCTATGCGCTGCTCATGCCGCCGGTCATCAGCGTCTACAATGAGGACGGATCCTATAATTTCACAAATCCTTACGAGTATGCCTATTTCGCTATCGGAGACCATGCAGCCAACCCGGTCTATGACCTCAAGGAGAGTGTGGCGGAGAATACCAACAACTACCTGCTTACCAACATCTGGGCCAGCTACAGGATAGGAGACCTGAAACTGAAGGCTGCGGTGGGGCTTAACAGCGAGAAACTCACGCAGAACTATTTCTCCGGAGCCTATACCTCCCTGGGACTCGCCACAGAAGGCATCGGAGGCACCGGCAACCGGCAGACCGACATCTGGCAACAGGAATATACGGCTTCCTATACCAAGGACATCAGCGACAAGCATTTCATCGACGCACTCATCGGCTACACACGGCAGACCAGCATGTCAACCTACAGCTCCATCCGGACCAACCACTTCACGAACGAGGCGCTCAAACAGTACAACCTGGGCGACGGATCCGGTATCTACACTCCGCAGACCGGTATCGCAGAGTCGTCGCTCAACTCCATCATCGCACGTGTAAACTACACGCTCCTCGACCGCTATAACGCGACGGCCACCTTCCGCGCCGACAACTCCAGCAGGTTCTCAAAGGACAACAGGTGGGGATTCTTCCCGTCCGTCGGACTTTCCTGGAACATCGACAAAGAGCCGTTCTGGACCACAGGACTCCAAAAGATCGACTATCTGAAACTGAGACTTTCCGCCGGACTGGTGGGAAACCAGGAGATATCCGATTATGCCTTTGCCACGAGTTATGCCACCGGCTCTTACGGAGGCTCCAGCAGCTATGCGAAGCAGAACACGGCGAACAACGACCTGAAATGGGAAACTACCGCGTCCTATAACATCGGATTTGACCTCGGGCTGTTCAAGACACGTGTCAATATCGTGTTCGATGCCTATTACAAGAAGACCAACGACCTGCTGCTTATCGTCCCGATGGGATTCGCTTCGGGAGTGACCAACCAGCTGCAGAACGTGGGAAACGTGGTGAACAAAGGTGTGGAGCTGTCTGTCAACGCGGCGCTCGTCAACCGCAAGCGGTTTCAGTGGAACGTGTCGGCCAACTTGGCCTACAACCGTAACGAGATTACGGACATGGGGGCTACCGACGACGTGATCCAGGGCTCCGACAAGCAGCAGATCCTGAGGAAAGGTGAGCCGCTCGGTGCTTTCTACGGGCTCCGTTTCAACGGAATCGTGCAGAACGGAGAGGACATCAGCCTCCTACCGACGGTCAACGGACAGACACCACGGCCTGGCGACCTGAAATACACGGACACCGACGGCAACGGAAGGATTGACGGAAACGACCGGGTGGTGCTCGGCAGCATACAGCCTGACATCATCTACGGGTTTGCATCGCAGGTGGTCTACAGGCAATGGGACTTCTCGGTTGCTTTCGCAGGAAGCCATGGCGCCAAACTTTATAATGCTCTACAGCGCCGGCTTGAGCTGACGGGAGACTCTTACAATGTGCTGGAGACCGTCAAGAAGTCGTGGACTCCCGAAAACGGCGGAAACACACTCCCGCTCGCCTCGCTCGCCAGACCCTTCTCCTATATCGACAGCAGATACGTGCAGAGTGCCTCTTTCCTCAAACTGAGAAACGTCACCGTGGGCTACAGACTCAGGCTGCCTAAGACCTTTCCGCTCGGCGTCAGACTCTATGCCACGGCCACCAACCTCTTCACCATCACACCCTACAAGGGATATGACCCTGAGGTGAGTGGCGGGACCGACAGCGGAGCATATCCATCGTCCAGAACCTTCACCTTCGGCGTGAACCTCTCGCTTTAATTGTATAACGATTCTTTGCAAATTGTTTTTAGAGATTGTGATATTATAATTCAAAGTATTAATTTAAAAAAGATTGAAAAAATGAAAAAACAGAACTTTTTATGGACAGCCGCCATCGCGGCAACATTGCTGACTGGATTTGCATCTTGCTCTTCCGACAGTGACGATGATGACAACAACAATACCAGTGGTAACCAGATTGACGAAACGAACGTGGTGAAAGACGACGCCAGCGCTCTGTCGCTCGTGAACGGCGTGTACAGCCATTGGCAGCCGCTCAGCTCTTCTTTCTCGTTCATCATCGAGTTGAACTCCAACAAGTTGATCTCCTTCGAAGGCGAGGAGAGCGAGGCCGGGCCGGTGAACAGCCGCTTTGAGCAGGAACCTACCACATGGTACCAGGTGAAGATCTTCAACCACCTCCTTCTTGGCATTGCACAGGACAACGAGGCCATCACCACCATCACGAACTCTCTGAAAGCGGGAAAGGTGACGCAGGCCGGCTATAACGCAGCGGTAGGAAAGGCAAAATTCCTGCGCGGACTGGCTTACCTGAAGCTGGCGCAGCTCTGGGGTGAGGTGCCGGTGTTCACAGAGCAAGGCGGGTCTACCACTGAGCGTCAGGAACTCAACGTCGTGTTCAACCAGGTGGTCAGCGACCTCACAGATGCTGAATCCCTCCTGCTCGATTATGATGGCGACCCTCGTGTTCCGTCAAAGCAGGCGGCTCAGGCATTGCTTGCAAGAACCTATCTCGTATGGGGTGACAATCCGCTCACTCAGGCTGAGGTGGCGGCTATTGCCACATCGCAGACCGACCCTGCATTTACCAAGACCGACAGCCGCCTGGAGAAAGCAATTGAATATGCCGACAAGGTGATCAGAAGCGGACGTCTGGCACTCGACCCGGAATACAACAAACTCTACGGAAGAGACTATGAGAGCAACAAGCGCGGCACAAACGAACACCTCTTTACCATCGCTCACGACGGCGACAAGATTGACGCACAGGGCAACCACCAGACCCACTGCTCCTGGACCTTCCCCTTCCAGAACGGAGAGAACGGCAACGGATACACACAGAACCACACCGAAGTGGCTGACGATGACCTCTATGACGACTGGAAGGCAGAGCAGCCGAACGACAAGCGACTGGCTGAGACTTACTTCATCGACATCGTAAACCCAGAGACCGGACTCACACACCATTATTACTCACCAGTCTACACTCCCGTCAACGGTAAGGGCGTGGACCAGAGCTATGCCAACGCAGAGAACCTGGAAATCACGAAGAACTCCGTGGACCGCATCGAAATCCGCTATGCGGAGGTTCTCCTCACCAAAGCAGAGGCTCTCGTGCAGCTGGGACGCAACACAGAGGCTGCTGAACCGTTCAACCAGCTTAGATCCCGTGCCGGAATCGCTACGGTCAGCGCACCAACCTTCGACGAAATCAAGCGTGAATGGGACTATGAGTTCACTTACGAGCAGTTCTCCGTGCTTAACAGCTACAGATGGAAGAACCTTATCTCGTCCGTGAAGGAAGTGAAGAACTACAAACACTTCGCCGAAGACTGGGAAAGCAAGCAGACGTTCACATCAGACCAGAAGGCCTATTTCCAGAAAGTTCATAACCACCTCGTGGCTAAGTACAACAACGTGCGCGGAAAGCACTACCGCCAGCCTATACCAACAGGACTCTCTGGCGAAGCGCTCGGAATCGCACAGAACCCCGGCTATTGATTGCCTAACCACATAA